>Ga0209367_1002809_pt1 | contig 23279 bp, 14 predicted proteins | sample WorMetLIZISLAND2_FD_187412 | JGI IMG/M metagenome (GOLD analysis project Ga0209367, IMG submission 187412) | Marine gutless worms symbiont microbial communities from Max Planck institute for Marine Microbiology, Germany - Olavius geniculatus... ... | reverse complement strand
ACAGCACCAGTTGAGACAAGCAAGCTTGTATTCACGATGCATTATGACGTCAGCATTACATCGCAACTAGCAAAGAATATTTAACTAACAGCCATATTTTGTCCATATATTTTGAATTAGCATTTCTGCAGCTACATCTGGTAAAAATTTCGTGTAAATTGATCGTCATTTGAGTGAATTATGAAAGAAATAAAAAGGGTGCCCGTTTTTTTGAAACACAGTGTATTAACGTCTTATTAATGCACCCAGGCCCGTCGAGAGGAAGAGTAGGGGGAGAGTAAGTTACCCTGGGCCCCGTGACAGTTGTAGAATATGGAAAGTTGGAAGTTACACATTTTGAATGTATAATCAACAATAACTGATGTCGTAGCTAGGAAAAAAATTTATTAGTTTGTCATTGGAATAATTATTTATTTACAGTAGTGACGGAATGGCAACTACAGTATAGTTACTTGAATTCATTCGATTGTCAAATAACGGCAGTTTAATGGAACACTGCAACTTTTCCTTCACAGAATTTAGTGAGTTAAAATAAATCTATGTATGTGTATTAATTTTTTAATGCATGTTAATTTATTAACGCATTATTGCATTTAATTATGCGTTAATTTGACAGCTCTAATTATTATGCATTACAGCTTGTATAAATTAGTGCTATTAAATTAGTGCCATTTAAGTGTTGTTTACTTTACAGCTAACCTGTAATCTATCAATGTGAATGGCCGCCATTGAAATACATGCAAACTCACATTTACTGGAACCCATTTATGTGTACCTGGACTCATACTCGTGAACACAGCCTTAAGAGGATGTCAGACGAACGACAAAGTCGGCCGACTTTTGTGGGCGTGGTTTAGTTGCCCGACAAAATCGGCCGACAAAATCCGTGAACCATGACACACGGCCGATATTTTCGTCTGCTGCTTCTTATGATATCAGCTAGCACAGCAGCTAAATGCAGATCGCAAAATAATACTTGCATCACTTTTTTCTGCATCTGAGGAACGAAAATAATAACAAACACAATATATAAGTAAAATAAATATTCATCTTCCATTGTAAACAGTCACCATGGCAACATAAACAAAATTTGTTGTCCGATGTACAAAAAGTTGGCCGACAAAACTTTTTAAAATAGAACATGCTCTATCTTGGCCGACAGAATCAGCTTTTGCATGACACACGACAGATTTTTGTCTCTGCCGGCCGATTTTGTCGTTCGTTTGACATTCCCTTTAGTCTGTGTTGTGTTGCTTGTTATCAGTGGTGCTTCGTTCATTGATTTGTTGCTGAATCTTGGTGCTGATGGCTGTATATCGTTGCTGCTGTACGCTCTGCTTGAACACAAGCTGCTGATTCACTCAGTGAGACTTGATCTGCTCACGAGTGTCGCCGAAGCTGTCACCAGTGTGAGTTTCTCATCATCCTTTGTGTTTCTAACAGTAATAATACTAGTGATCACGTTTCTATAGTTCATATTCTATAGTTCATAGATCCAGCATCTGATGCTGGTTGTTTCATAAGATGCCACCATAGCATTGTCAGCTGCCTGTCCTCCAATAAACAGCATTATGAGATTGATGACTGTCTGGAGGATAACAGGGAAGATTATTAGAACTGCCATTATCGTTGCATGTGCACCATTATAATTGGCAGTTCTTACAATTTTAGGTTTAGGTCAGTTTTTTTGTGTTTTGTGTTTTATATAGGTTAAACTTTCTGTAAAGGTTAATTTGTTTTTTTCGTTATTATGTGTATGTGCAATTTTGCCTGCAAAGGCCGTCCCTGAAATGTGCTATACTGTGTCGGGTAGGACGTTAAACCCTACTCACTCAGTCTCACTCATAGCACGGTCACTGATAGTCAGTTTAGACTTCTGTGTGTCACTATTGTGGATTTTGCACCATTCTTGCCAAAGCCGTTGGATGAAATGAAATTTGCCACGAACACTTGTGTTGATTGATCGATTAAAATTTGCTTGCTTGGTTAGTTGTTTAGTCGATTTGTTTACTTATTTATAAAACAAATGAATTTACTAAAAAATTTTAAAATTAGTTTTATTTAAGTGCAGTGATGTCCTAGACTGTTTAGTGTTTACAGTTTTTCTAACTGTCACTCGCAGACGTATGTTACGTACATTTTGGTCAACTGTTGTAAATTTTATAACTTTTTCAATTGCTTGTGAGTTTTAGAAGTTTTTCTTGCATTAACTTTTCACCGTTATCCATTTTGTCACTCAAACTTTCCATCTTTGTATCATGTTATCTGATTGTATAATGTATACGCTATACAGTGTGCATTGTTTGTGTGCAGATGATATTTCCGTTTCGCTGGCAGTGTCCGTACATTCCTCTGTGTCCACTGGTTCTTGCAGATGTTCTGGAATTGCCAACGCCATTCATCGTTGGTAAGCTTGACTGACTGTTGATGTCGGCAGCTTTCAGACTAGTTACGATGAATTGTTTGCCAATTTGTGATTTTGTTCTGGCATGCAGATATTGTGAAACCGATAGGCTTGCTCTGGCGAATCATCAGTTGCATTCTAGACAATTATTAGGACTAAATATTTAGTTCACAGTCGTGATAATTGCATTCTTAACATTACTAAAATTTAGGCAATTATGTTGTTAATTAACTTTCTGCATCATTTGCATCATTTTTGTCGATTTGCAGATTTTTATTGTCGTTTTAAATGTCTTTACATCTCTGTTTCTGTTGTTCATCAGTTTAACTTTAGCTCAAGTGTGATCTTATTTAAAGTCGGATGACATCAGTTCTGCTAGTATTGAAATTGTAAAATGATACATACATCAGCGCTTTCATAGTCGGTCAATAAGTGATTCATTTGACTGATTTGTGGCTTGTGTTTTTTAAACATTTTATTAGGCCACTCGGAACGATAGTTTGGAAGGCTTTATGTTTTACAACAGTTTTTATTTTTTTTCAGCGTGAGATCTCCGAGGTCCCTGTGCTGATTGCCACTGAATTTTGCCCTGTGCTTGAAAGCATATTCTGTTTTATAATCACGGTCCAAAAATTTGGGGGTCTGCCCCCCAAAAAATTTTTGGGGCCAAAAACATGCTAAATTTCACGCAATTTCCGACCCCTCCCCACTTTGAGCTCGAATATCTCAGGAATGGATATTGGTATTCAAAATCACAAAATTAGGTGATCGACGGCGTTTCCTCCCACGTTCAGCAAAAAAGTTTGGTGAACTTTGGTCCACTAACCATGCAGATTTAGAGGTGCAATCATACACGGACAGTAGACTTTTTCGGAAAACCATATTTCGGCCCCTAGGGGGTGCTGTGCCCCCAAAATTTTTACGTACACTATAGAATGACCAAGGCTTGCTAGTGTACATCTCTCCGGGAATGGGGGTTCCCCAACAATTTTTTTAAAGGGGGGTCATAAATTGGTTTAAAATTTAGCATGTAAACCACTAGAACTTTGGAACTAAGGGAAGTAGCCCAATGAGACTTTACCACGTGACGTGCTGCTAGGTTGGGGTGATAACGCCGGTACAACTTTAAGAGGAATCTTTTGCCTTAAAAATTGGGAATGCAAAAAAACGTCGAAAATTTGGCACGATTTAAGACAACCTTCGAGTTTGAGCACGAATATCTCTGGAATGGATGGAGATATCAACAAGCGGTAAATGGCATTATCAAGCAATATCTCTTCAGCATTGAACAAAAAAATTTGTGAACTTTGGTCCACTAACCATGAAGTTGTGTTTGCTTATTTTGACTTACCCAAAATCAACAATGCACGTGTTTTCAAACAACTTCAGACTTTGATTGCACATATCTTGGGAATGGGTTGAGATATTGATAAATGGAAAACATTGATTTCAGCTACAATCTGTTCCACGTTGAATGCAATAAACTTGGTGAACTTGGGTTCACAAACAACAAAGTTCTGTCACAGTACATATATACGTTGAAGGCATAGTATGCAAACGGCCTATTACGCCCGTCGTGGTAGTGCTATTTTGGCTTACCATATCAATTTAACGGCACCAAAATGTGCGTTTTGACCAAGCCATGGCAACAACAACACGTCCATAGCAACATCGATGTCGTAGCATTATGAAATACTGCGAAAATCCTTTGTTATGGAGTGTTTGGATGCTGCTGAATAATCACACTTGTACTGTCACATCATATTCGTTATTTTTTACAAAACATTGAGTCCAGTTAAGGTGAATTTAACCCGAATTAGTGAGAAGTTTGCAGTCTGCCAGCCGGTTTGACAACCAGTCTGCGAACCGATGTACTATTATGCCCATTAAAATAGTTCCATACAAATTGCACTTTATTATTTGTTTTAGCACATACTGTACATAGTGCTTATATAATAATAACACAATAAAGTAAAAGAACGGCAACAGAATATTATACAAGCACATAAGGCAATGCGAATATGCAGCAAGCATAATGGGCTCGGCGTGTGAATTGGCTTGGTAGCTATGGAAAGCCAGAGGTGACTACTACCACAAATATAGCCTGCTTTGAATACTATGCACCTTCGGTACCTATATATGTACTGTGGTTCTGTTGTCTCATTTTGAACCACCCAAGTTCAACTTTGCGCTTGCTACCCATATCGGACAATGCAGTTACGTTCGGGCCACGTGACTTTGCTCTGAACAGAATTTTAACCCCTTAACTGTCCCCCAATCGGACTTACGGCACCAGGCGGCCTCATGTTGGGCTCTGCTCCCATATTTCCAGTTTAATTTGTGCTTCTCTGTGAATTGTAACTGCATTGGTCAGCAGAGTTGTGCTGGTATAGTCAAGTGGTTTACGTAGTTCCCTTGTTGCTCTGATGTTAATAAGGCTGTACATGTAGTTGTGCCAGTATAGTGTAGTGCTTGTATCATTATTGTAGGTATGTACATGGTGGTCACAGTTCCGGGCAAAAAACAAGAACTTTTCAAAAACTTTTGAGTACTTCTTCCAGACCCATTTTTGCGATGTTTTACCACGTCACACAAGACGTTTCTGGCATTGTGTGAGAAAAATGTTCTCATTGCAGTTACGATGATTTTGAACAATTGAGAATCAAAGACTTTCAAGACCTTCTGACGTCAGATTATAAAACTTTCAAGACCAAGTTTGGTTTTCAAGAACTTTCCAGGGCTCGGAAAAAGAAAAATATTTTTAAGAACTTTTTTATAACCTGTGGCCATCGTGTATGTAGTTGTTTTATTGGTGCCATAGGTATGGATTCACGATACTTTGACTGTCATGACCCTCCTGCTGATGTAACGTTAGTGGATCTGGATACGAACTCAGTGACTGTGTACGTTTTTGCTTCATTTCACTTTTCTTCATTAACTGTGCTCGTCTTGAGTAGTAACATCACCATGCCAGAGGGCAGCACTAATTTTAATTTTCTCAGCCTGCAGCCAGACCCCTTTTTTACACTGCCATACGGGAGATATTTTGACTGTTATGAAGATCCATTAGCAACAGTCTTATGTATCTGTTTGCTGTCCACAAAGGGATGGCCAGGCTGAGTTGATTTGAGTGGCTGATTTTTGTATCGAGACTGTCACATCCAAGTATTAACTGGGCTCAGTGTAGAGTAAGTTTGTTTGTCAAAACTGGTGCATTACAACAGTAACCCCCCCACCATCTTATACTGTCTGTACGTTTGTTTGCATATTGAATATATCAGAACACAATAAAGACTAATTAGTCCACTTGGGAGCGATAGCTTTCGGAGCGGACTTATGTTTTGCTGCAGATGTTTTATATTTTATTTGTTCGCCACGGAATCTTCGAGCTCTGTTGGCCGATTGGCACAAAATTTTGCACCGTGGTCTGTACTAGGCTGAATTTTGAAAATTAGGTCCAAAATTTCAAATGGCCTTCCCCCATAAAATTTCACGAGCCAAAAACATGCAAAATTTAGCACGATTTTGGATGACTTTAAACTTTGACGGCAAATATCTCTGTAGTGGATGAAGATATTCAAAATTGGTCAAGTAATCCATCGACCACGTTTCATCCGTTGTTCAGCGTAGAACGTTTAGTAAACTTTGGTCCACTGATTATGGAGATCTAAAGGTGGAATCATACCCACTCGAATCGACTTTTTCGGGAGACCATATTTTGGCCCCTAGGGGGTGCTGCACCCACACGCTAGAGAATGACCAACTCTGGCTACCGCATCCCACACCAGGGATTTACATTTTTTTTCAAAGGATGGTTAAAAATTGGCTTTAATTTAGTAAATGAGCACCTTTAACTTTGGAGGTAGGGGGAGTAGTCCAACAAAACTTAGGCTCGTGACGTGCCACTATCTAGGCATGCTAAGTTGTGTACAAGGTTTGGCTGACACGGTTCCTTTAAAATTTGAGAAAGCAAAAAACGTCTAAAATTTGGCGTGATTTAAGAAAACTTTCAAATTGAGTGCAAATATGTCTGGAACAGATGAAGATATCGACAAGCAGTAAGTGGTGTTAACAAGCACGTGTTCTTTGGCGTTGAACAAAAATAATTTGTGAATTTCCGGTGCCTAGAAGTTATAAGCGCTCATGTTGACCCACCCTAAGTCGACAATGCGTGTTCTGCAAATGCTAATGCATTTCAGAACATGCCATGTGACTTTGCTGCCGGGAAAATTCAGCAGGGGTGGGGGTAAATTTTCCCGGCAGCAAAATTTACCCTACCCCTGCTGAATTTTCACCCAGTCGGACTTATGACGCCGGGTGGACTCGTGTTGGGCTTTGCCCCAAATTTCTAGTTTTTATTTTCAGTTGCTGATTGTCGTTTGTTTGTAGACCTCTTGATCGAACACATCATACTGCCAAACTCTTGCCAAAGGTTCGTAAATATTGTTATATTTTTAATAATATTTTTTTGATATTTATGTTTGTGATTTGGCTTTTTGCGAATATCTACTATAGTATGGTGCTACTATTTTATTATGATACATTTTTATAACATTAATTACAGTTACAGTCACGACAGTGTCAAAACAGTGTTCAGTTTGATTGTTTCGTATCACAGTGGTCAAGGTTAATCGTTGCCTATTCAGATACTTTATTTACGTAAAGCGTGACAATGCTCCACTTTTTTATGCTGCACTCGGTTTAAGCTAAGAAACATTAGATGAGAATGGTGATGATTGTAAGTGATAACAATGTCCAGATAATTCAAGGGTTTGACGCTATGAAGGTCTGGTAAACCACTTCCGACTGTGGTGGCCATGTGGGTGGCCTATAGTTAAGATTAGAGTCAGGGATACGGTTAGGGTTAGCGTTAGGAATTAGGCGAAATCAAACACTCATAGGATAAGAGAGAAGATTATTAGAACTGCCATTACTGTTACATATGCACGCTTATAATGGAGAGTTTTTGCAGTTTTAGGTTAAGGTCATTTTTTGTGTTTTTGTCTTCGACATCAGGTTCTCTGTATTGGTTAAACTTTCTGTTCCATTATTATGTATATGTGCATTGCCTGGATAAGTTGTCCCCGAAATGACCTATACTGTGTCGGTTGGGGCGTTAAACCCTACTCACTTACCCCGAATGCTCAGATTACTGAATCCTGGGATTATCGACCTGTAAGGTAAAAAGGTAAAGTCCAGCACTTGCTATAGCACTTCTTACATGAGACGAACTCAAGACCAGAAGCGCTTTACAATCTCGGAAATGGCAGCTGAATTGGCATGAGCTAATGATACCGCAGCGCAGTATGCGGCCATCCAATCTGTTGCTTGCCTAAGTGAACAATTGGACTCACGGTTTGCAGCTGGCAGACATACCACCACCCCAATCAGCCACACTAGGCTTTCACTCTGTAGCCCGTAAACTACTGCTCATTTCCTGTCCCACGGAGGGTAGGAGGCTGAGTTGGTCGAGCACATAGTAGGTTAGCAACTTGCTCAAGGTTGCTTGCAAATGACGACAGTGAGAATCGAACTGCAACCTGAAATTACGAGTTGACACTAACCACTAGGCACTTGCACCTACACAGGCAGGTAGGTGTGAACAACTTGTCCAAGGCTGTTACTTTGTAGTGCATTGGCTGGGAATTGAACCGCGGACCTTTCGGTCTCATATTCAACGCCCTAACTGCTGAGCCACCAAGTCACCTACTGAGCCTACCGTAATGGATGTTGGTTGTGCAGAAGGCAAAGAGTCAGTTGAGTCTAACGCTGGAACAGCTGCACATGAAGGCCGTCTTTGACCTGACCAGTCCTGAAGCCGTCGCCGAACAAAGCTCACTGACACTAGAAAATGCACGCAGCCACAAAATGGTGAGACATCACCTTTATCACACGATTGATGAGACACGATCTTTATAATATGTTTTAAGACACTGCCTTTATTAGGCAGTTATATGAAATGTACATATACTCAGACATTAACATTTTTGATAGAACTTTGTCAAATCTCTACTGCATTTGATAATTTTCAGCTGAAAGGTGCCAAGGTGATAGATTTGTGTGTGATACACTCATTGTCCACCTTGCCTAATTTATGTCAGTGCATTATCGAGACATGGTGTAGTGGTATATATGTAATATATAGAATATTAATAGTAATAGCTGCGACAATGTTTATGGTGCTGTCATCGTAGCAGTGAACCGCCACTGTGAGAGTTCACCCGGTTTATTTGGCCAGAGCAGCACGAGCGCCAGGCGGCCGCCGACCTTTGGACCAGACCAAATGATCTGAACCTCAGATCCACCTGTAGGCAGCTACAAGTACTACACTAACCATCGCCATTTATTACTACTCAGCCCGAATACTCATTTTACCATCCCACGGAGGGTAGAAGGCTGAGTCAACCTAGCTGGCTGGCTTTGTACCGAGATGGTTTACCTGCCCGTAGACAGTCACCCATCATGGTACTAACCGGGCCCACTGTAGAGTAACTTCGTTGATTAGATGAAGCCCGCTACCACTACGCCACGCCACCTTTACATTGGATATCATGCAGCCTAGATTGTGATAAGGATAAATTCTAGTTTATGGTGAAGTGTTAATATTTGTTCTGTATCACATGACTTGTACGTGTGCTTGGTTTAACAGACGATGTTGGAGACTTCGATACAGGAAGCGTTCTTACACTTCATGGCTTCACTGCTAAAAGGCTACGCTGACTTTCTGTTGCCGATTACAGCTCCGCCTACTGCAGCCACTACAAACGTCAGATCTCTCTTCGACATGGACGGCAAGTTGTTCTGTTTGTTGAAAATTAAAACTATGACTAGAAATTTGGGGCAGAGCCCAATGTGAGGCCATCTGGCACCATAAGTTTGATTGTGGGAAATTTAGGGGGTTGGAATTCCCCTCGTAGCAAAGTCACGTGGCTCGAACTCAAATGTATCACCATACTCAGTATGCGCATTGTCAGCTTAAAGTGGGTCAACACTAGCCGCATAATCTCTGGTGTTAGTGGACCAAAGTTTGCCAAAATTTTTTGTTCAATGCAGGAGGGATTACAGTTGACAATGCTGTTTGACGCTTGTCGATAGCTCTGTTCGTTCTAGACAGTTTAATAATATTGACAAGTACTATGGTAGCACTGTCATCTATGTTTCTGATCGTAGTTTTTTTTAGTATACCAGCAAGTGCTACACACCGACTTTTCGTTACCCTGCTTTATAGTATAGTTGATAAAATGTAAGCATACATGTGTACAATTGAATTGTAGGTTACTTGCGTAGCATTGACCGATCATGCAAGCAGTTCTATCGACTGTTAATTAGCACGCAGACGTTTAACCATTTCATTGAGGAACGCTCGTTTGGCTGTGACCGGCTGGGAACGTTATCATCACGGCGGTCTGGTGATCTCGCATTCTTTGATGATTGCATTCGGCAGGTTGACAGCTCCGACAGCAGCGAAACCAGCCTCATTGAGTTCGACGATGTACTCCCACCAAGGTTTCCGACTCGAAAAGTTGTTAGAAATTGGAATTTGTACTTATATTTTATTTCTTCGACACTGTGAGTTGGTTGAACGGGAGTGGCATCTGGGCTACTCCAACTGTTTATTTTTTCGATTTTTTAACCTGATGTAATTCTAGAAAGTTGCCCCTGGAGCTAAATGAAAGTAGAAGGTGGATTGAGCTTTTCTAAAGTTAAAATGCTTCATTTGAGGCTGGGCATATGCACTATTTATTATTGCATTTGGATGTTTTATGTTTTCTTTCTATGTGTACTTGCATCATGATGTACCTTATCTGTATTGCTCGTATTTTCACTTGAAGGACTTTTATTTTTCTTTCACTTGAATCTATGGATGATGGTTGTTACCTCTTTCTGTATGCTCTGTGCCTCTCATTCCCGGTCAGGGGGGGCAGGTCACCACCGCGATCCGCTCCAAGAAGTCCCAGAGGCGTCGAGGATCCGTGTTAAACTTTCCTCCTGGTTAGATGTCCCGCCGGTCCTGGTCGTGAGCTGGACATTGTAGCGCCAGGTGTTCTGCTGTCTTATCAGCGCCGTTGCCGTGTGGACAGGTGGCAGAGTCCTGGCACCTGATCCGGTGCAGATATCCTGCCAGCAACAGGGAATGACAAGAGCCAACGTCACGCACTGGTCCCTGGTTCAGTCACGTTGCCAGCGTTGTAACTGATTGACACTGCCAGCGAGCACCCTATGGATTCTGGTATGTGGGTCGCTGAGATACCTGTTGTCAGCGACACTGTTGATGCTGTTTGACTGCTGCACAAGCTAAATTGAGATCCGTAGGTGCCGTAGACTGTGGCAATGTGGTGCCTGTCTTGACTTCAAGGTCTGCTTCTGTATTACCTTCCAGACCCACGTGTCCCGAGATCCACTGGACGTTGACTAGGTTCGATGAACCAATGGTTGCAAGAACCATCCAGATGGAGCTGCATATGGTGTCTGTCCAACGAGCAGGACCTTTAGCTTTGAGTCAGAGAGGACTCTAACACCCTGGCAAGCTTTGATAATCCTGTAAGTGGGGACTGCCTGTGGACCAGTAAAACAGGCCGTAGCCTCAGCCCTGAGCTTGGATATTCCGTGACCTGCCAGACTGGCTTCGGTGACTCGCAGAGTACCCCGGACAAAGATGACAAAGCCAGCTCCAATGGCAGGAACATATTGAGCTGGTGATCTTTTACCTGAAGCCCAAAGATGGATATTAGACAGTCTGTCCATGGTTATGGGCTTGAACTGAGGCACTAAGATTGTTGTCCGATAAAGCCGACATCCAAGAAGATGCACAGTAGAGAGCTGTTGACTGAGTGTATGTGCAGTACAAAGCTTGCAACGATGCTGGATGTCGACCCCATGACCTGCCTGCAGTACAGCGGAGAACATTTAAGACTTGTAAGTAGTGTAATATGAAGCATTTTTTGACGTGATTGATTTTGCTTGATATGAAGTGGTTTGAATTGCTGTGTTCTGTGTTTCAGTCCGCACACAGTCATCGTCATGCCGCCTGAAACCGAGGGAGACACTCTCTACAGGTTAATTTCTTTTTACGGTGGTATTTTATATATCAGCAAATTTCAGAATTGCACTTTACATTTATATATCTTATGTTTATGCTTATATCCAAAGTCAATTATGCTGTCCTGTTCGCTAGCACGTGCTAGCGGACAGGTCTCGGACAGGTTTCGGACAATTTCGCTGGTGTCTGCGACAGGCTGACGACTTTTTCGGCTCGAAAAACCTGTCTCGGACAAGATAGCACTATCACGACATGTTTTGATAGTGCTAGCAGGTTCGCGACAAGTTCGCTGTGTTTTGACATGCTAGCCAGATGGACTTTAGAAAACGACAGACTACGAATGTGTTCGACACTTCTTTGATACCGTAATTTACTTATTTACCTGAACTTAGTAGTGCATCTTGTAATCAGTTCCTCAACGTGCAAAAATAATTCCTCAAAAGTTGCAATGTCCATTCGCAGGTACTGAACACATTTCGTCACTTCGTCTGTGGCTAACTCCGATAAAAGGGCATTGTATGCTCCAAAAGATTCTCGCTGTATAATATATGGCTTCACCCATGTTGAGTGCTTTCTTTTTTTACGACCATTTAAAATGGTAGCAGCACCAAGACCAGCAGCTGCTAAAACTAAACTACAGCAAGCAATAACAGCGTCTTGATCAAAGTCGGCCATGTTTACGTACACAAATAATACAGGTCAGGTCGCACTGCTCAGGTCAGGTCAATGAAGTTCATGGGCGCGAACAAGTCTTCTGACTTGCTAGCATGGTGGACTTTGGATGAAGCGACACTATCACGACACTGTCACGCACGCACGCAAGTCTGAGACTTGCTAGCGAGCAGGTCTCCAGCGTGCTAGCGAACAGGATAGCATAAAGGACTTTGGCCTTTACACAGCTCGACAACAGGCAAGTGCAATTTGTAGCATTATCGCGTTAGTTAATTTTGCGAATAGATGTTTATTTTTTTAAATATTTAACGACTTTTGCATTTTGATGCTAATGCATTAGACACTTTTGTTGCATTTGTTTTTATCCAACTCGTGTGAAGTAAACTACACGTAAATAACAATAATATAATGTACAAAAGCTCTGGCACATATTTGACGCCAGAACTGACGTCACTGTAAAACAGTTCATCGTTAGAGGTGTGCGCTTGGTAAAATTATTAGTGATGTGATGAAATATTGTTGTTTTAATGGCGAAGCATTTCCTTGATTCGATTTTATTCGATATGGCCGACATGCGTTGAGTTATCTGCTTGTACAATTGACCATGAACGTTCCACTCGTACGAGTGAAGCTTCTGCAAGCCATAAACGGGAACCCGGGCCCATACTCGTACTCGTATCTATGTGAACGCAGCCTAACACCACTTATTACTGGCAAGATGTGCTGGTTTATCTAAACTCAGATAAACCTGGCTTTAGCTATACTAAAATTTGAACGTTTGTCACAAGATCGTTGCTGGGTTCTAGTGTATTACTGATCTGTCATATTGTGCGTGCAGTTTCAATGGATTTGATAAGCTACGTCCGGAGTATTTTCTGCTCAATGGCAAGGACAGTGGCGATAGATCAGTTAGAACTGGCGCTGGTACTGGCACTATTTACTATGCCAGTCATCTGCATACCCGCACCAAGCAAGAGCTGAAGTCTGCGGAGAAAATGCTGCTCGGCTGTGCCAATCTGCCGGATTTGTGGGCAAAGTATGGACTTGCTAAATTTTAAAAATTCTTCTTGGTTCATTTCTTTGTTATCATTTTTTTTAATTTTTGCAGATTTGACGGTGCACTTTATTACTGTGCACGATTGTGATGAAATTACATTACATAAAGTTCAGTGCGAATGATGTACAAGAGCATTTCAGTCACATTTTGGTAACAAATTAGGGAAATAATTTCGAAAATGGTCATGGGGGGCATTGCTTGGTTGCAGTGTTTGTATTGTTATTGTGTGCCGGTGGTCTTCTTACTCTGACCAGAACAGACAAAACTATTTTTGTTGTGAGTCGACTGATTGAGCTCGGCTGCCGAAGTTTTTCTCGTATTTTTATCAAGTGGCCATCTTTTGAAAAACGTTTTATTATCACTAGTCTGGAAAGCCTGCAAATGTGAGATAATTTGACAGATGGAGAGAGAAAGATGCTGCTAAGGAAACGTTTTTCATGCTCCTTGTTTGTGGCAGCACCGGTTCATCGGCCTTTTTTCTGTCGATGCTTTGGCTTGGTATGGATACTGTTTATGGTAAACACAGTTGCGAAAGAGAGCAGAAAGGTTTATAATTATTAAATAAGTAACTAAGTAAGTAAGTAAACACTTATAGTGCATTTAGAAGCCAGCTGAGTTGGCTTAGTCTGCCGCACTTTACCAATATTGACATCACCGAAGGCTTACTGAGTTATGTTGATAAGTATGAATTAGAGCTGTCGAAGCATTAATTTTTTAAACGCATTAGCGCACTGCATTGATTTTTAATGCATTAATTAACATGTTATTAACGTACCCAGACTCGTCAAGAGGGAGAGAAGGGGGGGGAGTTAGCCCGGGCCCTACGACTTTTGGAGGCCCCCACCTGTAGAATATAGAAAGTTATAAAACAAATAAAACACATTTTCAACAATAACCGGCGTCATCGTTAGCATAGAAATCTGTTAGCCTTTCCTAAATAATATTTATTCACAGTATTGATGGAACAGCAACTACAGTTTGGTTACTTGAAATCATTTGATTGTCGAATAACTGCAGTTTAATGAAATATATGAACTTTTGCTTCACAGAATTATGTAAATTTAATAAATTTACACATGGGCATTAATTTTTTTAACGCTCGTTAATTTTTTTAATACGCGTTAATTTATTAACGCATTAGCACATTAATTAACGCATTAATTTGACAGCTGTAGTATGAATGTGTTTGTTCAGATGCTTGGCCTGGTACGGGTACAGTTTGTGGTTCATTCAGTTACCGCTATATCTCGCATCCAGCGTCCGTCACGCCAACGCTCGTCTTCACGCTGCTTTCACTGTACTTCAGCGAATGCATCAGCTCGGCCTTCCACCGCTGGATGAGGTCAGTTCAACATGTCTACACCTGTCATGTGTTTAGTTCTGTTCACATCTTGAATCACAGAAAAAAAACTATGCCACTTTTGTTTGTGTGATAACCTTAGCAGTTATAACTCACGAGGTAGTGCGACAGCAGAACTGAAGTGAGGTGGCAGCATTTGCTTCTGCCTCTTCTGCAGTTCATCATTGAATGCAAAGGTGAAAAAATATTGAAATCAGACTTCGTTTGCCGAAGTTGTTGTAAAAATAAAGGTGTCTTACTATTTTGTGTATTTTTGCACAGAAAAAGAAAAAATCAAAGATGAACTGATAGCAATAGTGATAACTGTGTTGAAGTTTGGACAAATGCAAGTTTTAAAAAATTAGGAAAACTAGTTTTTGGATTCAAAAAGTTAAAAGGCCACCATGACGTTATGAACAAATATGCCTCTCTATGTTTGCTGGCACATTCGATTTAAGTCGAACATTAAGTGCCACTTTCGATGTTCTTACGGTTTCAGATGAGTAAATTTTTGCTTTTTATCCAGCTCTGCTGTTGCGTATGATTGTTTATGGTTAATTTGACAACATGTACATTTGTGAGTGCACAGGTGTGTAATTATGTGATCATTGGTTAATTATGGAAAAAGTCGGGGAATTTGTGTTGTCGGGGAAAGGTCAGGGAAAAATATTATGTTTGAAAAGTCAGGGAAAATGATTTTGGATCATGCAAACTGCAGATATCTGTGATTTTTTGTGTTTTCAAAAATTAAAAAGCAGGCAAATTTGCGGCTTCTATTAAATGTTCAAAAGCTAGAAGTGTTTCAGCTTTAGGGGGGCAAAGCCACTGATGCCCCGACCCGGGCCTCTGTCATTTGCATATTGCTCCGTTAATGCAGTTTTATTACCTTATGATATAGTCACCATTTCTGTCATTTGTACGAATGTGTTATTGTCTTGGGAATTTTGCTACAGAAGACCTGTAGGAACCCTGATAATCTGTATGCTGGTATGGATTAACGTGGTCTTTGTGTTAATTGACAATGCGTACGCTATACACCTGTCTGTGATGTACAGGTGTGCTATCGTGTGTTAATGCACCAGTGTGGACATTACAATCAACCTGCACTGGCCGTTCGTGTATTGTCGGAAATGCGTCGTCATAACATAACACCCAATGCCGTCACGTACGGAGTCTACAATAAGGTAGTTATTTCAGTGCTGGTATCATCTTTCCACCTGGGTGTTGTGCTGGCTCAAAGGTATGATTACTGGTCTGGGTTCTGCTATGTATATTGATGATTAGGGCCCGCAGTTTTCCGTCGCATATTTTGCCAAATTCCGCGGGCTAGTTTGCAAAATTCCGTGGCTCACTGCAGCAAAACCGTCCTAATTCCATGGCTCATTGTGACGTTCTGTTTGTGAGTAAAATTTGCTTAAAAACTTCAGTTATTGAAGGCTGGTATTGCTGCTCATTTTTTATGCTAGCAATATACAAAAAGAATATCAGTCATTTCTTTGAAAGTGCAGTCTGTCAATTAGTGGCATTGTGTTTATTTACGATTGTGCATATTTTGATGGTAATTATTATTACAGCTTGCAGCCTCAGTTTTAAGCAGATTAGTTTGACCTTTTACTGTCATATAGCTAGTTTAACTACGTTATCAAGCTGACAATCATATTAATCATGGGTCATTTCTCCAGTTGGTTGTTTCAATTTGAATCAGTCTTTTTGGTGTAACTTCTGACTGTTAATTTTAGCAGCTGACAATTGTATTGCACATGTATTTTTATCATGAAGAAGAAAATTGTGTTAATTATTGTTACCTCTGCCAATGCAGAGCAATAAATGAGGCTTAATTTATGAGTCCATCGGAAAACTATAAACAGATAATGGTTAAATTTTGTGGTTGGGTTGGGCATGGTCCTTGGAGCTAGTGGTTTGATTTTGGTAGCTGTCAGGATTTTTTGTGGACTCGGGATTATTATCCACAATTTTTTACCAAAAGAGATATTGGTTGTATTGTCCTTTGCATTTGCCAGGTGGCGCTACCATTCCATGCGGAGGTTTGAGCTCTTCCGTGGCTTGCTTCTACTTATCACTGTAGCATAGTTTGATGTTATTATCAATAGGTTGTGTTGGAAAGTCGCTGGTCTACGAGCAAGTCGAGTACAGGTTGGCGCAAGCTGCGGCTTGGTGTGACGGCATTGGCAAAGTTACGTTCAGGCATCCAGCATCGATCGGTTGACTCTGATGACATGGACCACTGCACTACTGGTATTGCCTTGCTCTGCTCAGTTATTTAGTCTGCTTAACTCAATCTGTATTTAGATAATTTTTATAGGTTTGCTGCTATTTGAATTTTTTGCTACTTTTACATTGATTCGATCACCGCAGTTGCTGCTTGTCATATGCAAGGACTCTGGTAGTTCATAACTTCATATCTCATTGATACTATGGTATAGCAGTCTATAGCACGTGGAGAACACGCTTTTTTACAACATTATTATTGTACAAGGTAATAGTAAGCAATCAATCAGTTCAGTTCAGCTCAGTACGATAATTTGTGTTTGCCCGTTCTAATAGCACAAAGCTATCATGAATGCGCTGGTTCATGCCAGGCTCTACAAAATAGTTCAGTCTTCAGCTTGTGACAGAAGGAAAATGATTCCGACAGGACTCGAACAGACATCGGTAATGAGGTCCATCAGTTTATCATTTATTACACCAAAAGGCAGAGTATGCGTACTACTGTCATAATGGTCGTGTTTGTCTACAGATAGCAGTGCTGCACTGGCAAAGAATGGAAAACTCGGAAGTAATTTCTTGGAGGCTGATAGAGCAGCATCCTGGCATCAAGTTGTGGAATACAATATGCATCAGAACGTGGCTGGCAGATCTATCTCTGCAGCGAGTGACTTGAAGCATTCTGATGAGTCTAGGAGGGTGATTTCAGACAGTCACCACTCTTCTGTGAAAGTACCTCTATCACAAATGAAAAGTATCACTACAGAAACTGGTGGTCATGATGGTCATCTTGGTCTCGATGTAGAAGCAGATTCCAGCAGCGGGCTAGAGAGTCTGACCGTGACTGGCATGGCTGCGAGGAGTCGAAGTGCCCAGGATCTCAGCAGGCAGTCGGAGCTGCTGTCACAATCGCCGCACCACCACCGATCCGCGGAGTCACTGTTGGATGAGGACCGGCCGCGGACGTTGCTCCAGGTCGATCGGCTGCGCCTGGAGGACTCCGGGCATCGGCGTCGGTCGTTCGGCGGAACTCTGCGCAAAGCTGCTTCCGCTGTTGCTCTCCGGTGCCGTGGTTTCAGGGACTCGCTGAAAGCCGCAAGCTCGGATGGTTTCAGTCAACATGTTGCCACTCATAGTTAGTTTTTTGTCATGATCATCATTGTCATTATTATCATAGCATGGCCTAAATAATCAAGATCAAGCAATCATAAAGCAAACATGTGCAAATGTCGAGCAAACATCCAGCAAACATCCAGTAAACATCCAGCAAATGCATTCAAAATACGTTTGCTCAGCGTGTGCTCTAATTGCTCGACATTTGCTTGATGTTTGCTCCTGTTTGCTTTATGATTGCTTGATCATGTAAACAGGGTATAATATGCTTTGTTTGTTTCTCAGGTCAACTCAGTAAACTGTCAAATGAGTATTGTGGAGGTGTGCGTGGGCATGACTGATGGAATGGAGTGTGCAGAATGATTTTTGAAGTTCAGTTTTGTAATTTGATTTGATTTTTAAAATAACCATGGTTTTGGGACACAATTACCGTGGGTCTGGTTTAGTTAAAATGCGGTTTCTGTTATGTGTCCGCATGGATCTGTTTTGCTTTTGTAGTTTCTGTTAGGAACTGCATTACTAGGTGACAACAGTCAACTGATCATTTACTCTTCAGCTGAGTGTTATAATAATAATAATAATAATATACATATTTGTAAGGTGCCATATGGCCATATCTTTAGAGGCGCTGTTGACAGATGGCATGTTACTGTAGGTAGGCAAGACAAGTTTTGTGATTAGTTTCAGAAGATGAGAGACAGATCTCGAATAATTCAGTTAGAGAGGTATGTAGAGAGTTGCTGATAATTGATGATGGTGTATTGTTCAATGAATAAGGTGCTGTGAGCTCGGGGCTGGATCAAGAGGTTCCTGTGGCTGATGAGTTGACTGAGACAGGCCGGCCGGGCCAAGTGCCACCCATGGTGATTGCCGACCATGCGGACATTGCCGAGAGGATTGACATGTGCAGCACATCAAAGTGCAGCAACTGTCTTAACCTGCTCTATGATGAGGAGATCATGGCTGGCTGGTCATTGGACGATTCTAACTACAATACGAGGTTTCACTGTCTTGACACATTTTGGTGACTCTTGCAATGTAATTTTACTGTAATTGGTGTACTAGAACTAACTAACATAGTGCAGAAAGTTTCCCCCTGTCCTCCAATAGACAGCGTTATGAGATTGATGACTGTCTAGAGGATAACAGGGAAGATTATTAGAACTGCCATTATTGTTACATATGCACAATTATAATTAGCAGTTCTTACAATTTTAGGTTTTCATCGTTTTTTTTGTGTTTTGTGTTTTATAAAGGTTAAACTTTCTGTAAAGGTTAAACTTTCTGTTTCATTATTATGTGCATGTGCAATTTTGCCTGCAAAGGCCTTCCCCAAAATGACCTATACTGTGTCGGGCAGGACGTTAAACCCTACTCACTCATTCACTCAATCACTGCAGAAAGTTTCCAACAGCCGACTTGTTTAGAATATTATCAGTTACAAGGCAGAACTGACATAAAAACACTAGCTGGTAGATGACGTGGCTCGCGACTGCTGGCAATTGCAGTTTCAGTCACGTGACCATTGGATCTGCCTTTCCCAAATACTCTACCCTTAAACCAAACCTGAAGTGGATCCAATGCTTGGTGGCTGAGATATATCCATCTGAAGATGCTGAACTCTGGACAATGCGGCAGGACAGCATGCTGGCAAAAATTAAGGCCTAGCTAAGCTGATGCGTCGCAAGTTTATAATTCAGTGTGATAAAAATTAACTTTACTGATTATAGGTTAAGGGCCGGTTTCTGGATCTTTTAGTTAACTGATCTGTTAGTAAACCGTCTGCTAATTGTAACTCGCTAGTTAAGTTTGTACACGTTTCTGAACAAAACCTTGACTGGCCGTTAGCTAAGTGAGCGGTAAACTATAGTTGCTTAGCAACAATGTGCACAGTGCTAATCATTTCCGCTTAGCGCAGGCGGGCGTCATGAATATTAATGAGTGCAAGCACTTGTTAGCCAGCCCACGAGCCAGCCAAGCAATTGCGGACAGCCACTTTGTCCATTCGTGAATGGATTTTTGTAGTAAAATTTGTAGCAGCAACAGTCTCATCGTGCATTTTGAAGACATTGCTATACGGTAGAATCGTTTTATAGTATCACATTCTTTAATTAACTGCTTGCAAAATGGTACAAAAATTGTGTTAAAAATTGTGTTAAATATGATAACTACGATCGACGGTTAGCTAACTGGCCGATTTCGGCCAGTTAAATTTTTGGCCATTTTGACCGTTGGTTAGTGCAACGGGAAACGCGAGTTATGCAAATCTGTCAGTTTATGCTAACTTGACTGGCCAGTTAAGATCCAGAAACCCGCCCTAATCGAATAAGCTTGGTGCACTATAGGTCAATTTAGAGACTGTGATTATACACCGTGGGCCATAAGAAACATGGCACTTTGCTTTTGTCCATATCTTCGCCAATTATTGACCGATTTTCAAAATTCTTTCACTGGCACACTCTGCAGACAATTTGCAATACTGTGATTATTATATATCCCACCACACTGTAAGTGCATTTCTACACTGCCTTGTGAAATATATATGTAAGCTAAAACTAACGATAATAACAAAAATTTAGGTGAATGAAAAAAATATGCATCAGACCAACATTGCCATGAATGATTCGTACAATACTAGACTGTGTTATACCCACACAGTCTGTTGTCATACAGACCATTCACTGCAGTGTTGGTCTGAAGTGTTTTTTTTTCAATTTTACCAAAATGTTTGTTTGTTATTATCATTATGTATGCATATTTTATTGATATTTTGCAAGGTAATGTAGAGACGCATTTACGGTTTGGTGGGAAGTTTTTTGGCCCACCCTGTATAATGTCCTGTTATCATTAGTACTGTTACTACAGTTTTTGTGCTCATTTGGCCTACTTCTCTGATTTCTTCTAGGTCAGGCTTGATCGCAAAGGAGAACCTTGTTTTTTGCAAGTTAAATGCCCACCCTCTTGCCCAACCATTAATGTTAACGTGATGAAGGAAGCTGCTTTTTCAGTGCAAATTTTTCTGTTTGATTCATATCATTTATGTATGTGTTTTAGCTGTGCATTCTGTGGCAGACAAGTCAGTGTCAGTCTTCACATTCAGATCTTTGTAAGTCAAACAGTCTCTTATTCGGAGTTTACTAAAGTCAGTCATTCAAGCTGCTAATCAATCAAAAGACGTTTCTATAGCACTATTTGTCGAAAACGAATCAGAACTCATACCGGACTGTTGTACCGTATACTATTTTTTTATTTCTTCTAAAATTTAATTTTTACTTGATAATTACTTGTAGTTAAAACCGGCCATTCGTCAGCTGACATACTCTTGCTGTGTGCCTTTTTCATGTCATACTAAACGTGTTCTTGCTCATATTTCATTTACATTTAACTTTTAGCCAACATATGGCACTGCAGAAAGTCATACTCAGACATTGTCAGTGAGTCAGATTGTTGTTTCTAAGTTTGCTGTTAACTTCAAAATAGGTTTTTGCTACTATGGCAACTCTGACTGATCGATCGATCCGTGGATTGAATGAACACTTATAGTAAACGAAATTGTATAGCACCAGTATGCCGACTGACTTCAGATCTCGATTGACCAATCAATCGTCGGTGGATATCTGTGGCAACGTGTCACATTGGTTGCAGGACTTTCGTCATGTGCGGCATCTCAATGTCAGTCCGATTGGTGCGTTGAAGAACAGTTTAGCATCCACACACTCGGTGGGCAGCTTACATGATGATGACCGTGCTGATAGACTCGCCACTAGCAGCAATGCTGTCAAAGATGATTATGACATTGATGGTGAACGATCGGATAAGCATGATTACGACAATGACAGGTGATTGTGTTTGTTGTTTATGCATCTCATTAGTGTATGCTTCTAGTGATCGTTAACAGTTTTTCTTGTCAGCTTTATAGTTCTCTGCTGGAAGGCTCACTTAAGGGAATTATATTTCTATGCCCATCTGTGTATCTATACATGCATTTGCCTGTGATGTTTCTGCAATATGTGTGACAAACATTCTTAGATTATCATCAAACTTCAGCCATTGTTACATCTCGGGACAAAAGATGAATGAATCTTTATCAGGTTCTAGGCTCCGTGTGTTAAAGATCATGATCTCAGCAGGCAGGCGTCTAGCTTTCTGGTTTACTATGCAGTTAATTTTTTTGGCTTTTGTGCATTTTTTGTTTGGTATTAGTTGATGCGTTATTGTTTTCGTTATCGGTGCCAGTGCAACTGATTGACTGGAAAGATTCCTGTCCATAATGACGAGTGAGACATTCACAATTTAGTGTCTAAATTTTCTCTTGCTTTTATACTTTTTCAGTCAACCAATTTGGGTTGAGATTGGTATTATAATTTCATGCTTCTTGTTGGTCATTATGTATGTTTTCAGTGAAAAGATATGCGTAGGTAACAGATGATTGCTTGAATGTGGTTTTGCGGCAGTTCGGATGTTGTTAAATATTTGCTGAGTTTTCCGTATCTGAGTCCAATCGTTCTACGCAAAGAGCTGGAGGATCTAATGGAACAGCATGGAGAAGAGTGTTTGGATAGCAGTCAACTTGTGGACAATCATCCTGTCGTCTTTTGGAATCTCGTAAGTATTATCTGTTTTAACTACAGCTTTTCTAAGCATTTAATTGGTATTTGTATATTGGCTAGTAGTCGTCTGTATTCGATTGTTTGTATGTGTATAAATTTTTAAAATAATTTGAATACAAATACTGTGTGATTGCACATCTATACTATGCTAGTGGTGACGTTTGTGTAAATGCAATTTTTGTAAGTGTTTTTATAAGCAGTAGGCTAATTAAGTACGTCAAGTTTGACTTTATTCGTATTTTTATACATGCAAATGTGTCATGTTTAGTGGTGAATTACATTACTTTCTTGAACGAATTGAGTCACTAACATTGTGAAAATTACTAGTGAATTTTATTCGGATATGCAAAAGCAAAGTGTTGCACAGTTTTGGCTGATAGTATATTTGCCAAGTTGATGTTTTGTTAGGTCTCATGCTTTGTACAACATATTTTCTGTTGTGCATTTTAACATTTTCCTGCTGTCTTATAACTTGTGTAAAAAACACTGTCGTCACTTTTTGTTGTTTAATGACAGCAGTACTTGAATGTTGTTTTTGCAAATTTTTGCAACAGGTCTGGTACTTCAGAAGACTGAATTTGCCGAGCCAAATTGAAGCTTACATTCTGACAGCAAAACGTCTCAATTACCAGGCTTTGGTGTGTAGTTTTTTAATGGAGCCAAAAGCCTACAACTGATTTGTCAGCTGTACTGTGATAACCAAATGATAACTTATATACACTGTGTTTCAAAAAAACGGGCACCCTTTTTATTTCTTTCATAATTCACTCAAATGATGATCAATTTACACAAAATTTTTACCAGATGTAGCTGAAGAA
>Ga0209367_1002808_pt1 | contig 23286 bp, 16 predicted proteins | sample WorMetLIZISLAND2_FD_187412 | JGI IMG/M metagenome (GOLD analysis project Ga0209367, IMG submission 187412) | Marine gutless worms symbiont microbial communities from Max Planck institute for Marine Microbiology, Germany - Olavius geniculatus... ... | reverse complement strand
GAACTGGAAGCCAGTGGTAATGTTTGAGCAGAGCAGATGAGCTGGTCAACTGTCGATTGGTGCCCCAGGCGACGGCGACGGCGTTCTGTGTGCGCTGCAGACGAGCGACGTTTTTCGTCGTTACGCCGACCAAAACAGAGTTGGCGTAATCAAGCCGCGCTCCAACGAGGGCACAGGCGACGGTTTTTGCCATGTCCTCAGTGAGAACACACAAGTCCATATACAATGTCATATATTTGACTATGTATGCAAATACAAAGTACAAGTTTCAGCAACCGGTAACAATGACTAAAATATTGTAAAAATTATTTTTATTAATCGTTCAATAATTTGTAATTAAAACCTACTAAATTTTAGATAAAATGCTTTTCCAATATCAGATAAGAAACATGATATCAATCTAAGGACCACGTCGTCAAAATCAGAAAATAAAACACATATGAACAATTGAACATACATAGCGAATGCACGAAATATTTTACGTTGGGAAAAACTTTATAGCAAATGATGTGAATAATACAAATTATATCCTAGTTGTTTTTAACTAGTACAAATGTTAGTAGGCCTATCCGGCCTATTTTGCTCCATTCAACGTGAACTTCTGTTGTTTGCTTGTTAATTTAGTTTTTAGCTTCGTGCTATTTTTCTGTCTGTTTCGATGCTAGCGAGAGTGCTCGATGACACGAAACCGCACTATATACCCTGAGGATGTCGTCGGTGGGTCCGAAAGCCATCACAGTGCGCTCAATGATGTTCTCAAGACTCTGCAGGAAAAGATGATGGAACTGAAAGATGCGGTAGACGCTGCCAAACAACTGTTCCATGTCGTCGTGTGACAAGAACGTCTTGCTCCGCAGCGGCTCCAGGTATCGGTGGATCAGATTTACCAGATCCTGCATCACCGCACAGCGGTTACATCACGACCACATGCATATAGGCTTACAACGTCAAATAACGAAAAAAGATGTAGGCGCCGAATGCCGACATGTATGCGGGCGTCCGTCCAGTTGTCAACAGTTGCGTCGTGGGTTGAAAAAGTAAGAAGAACAGGTAGTTGCAATAATTTTTCGAAGAATTATGACACACAGCTGCTAATTTTGAACAGGGTGCTCAAAATTTCAATTTTCTCACGAAATTTGGGAATTTTCCACCCCAATCTTGCTTTTTTAGATGAAAAGTTTCCTACAAGAAGAAGATTCTCCCACAACTTTCCGACAGCCCAAAATTTAGAAGACCCTTGCCACTACGCTACGCAGTTCAGGCGTCGACAGTGAGTTAGACCTAACAACGATTGGGCCTACGCCTAGCCCTTTAGCTGGCCGGACAGCGCGCAAGCAGCCACCCATGCGCTAGACAAGCGTCATTTGTGACGTTTTTGACGTCCACTGACATTGACTTGTGACTTTTTGAACTAAAAATTGGCGGTTTGAGTGGCTATGTTGCTATTTTTGGTGGTCAGTCGTCTTCAAAATTACTATTGTAATAGGATAGTTGTCAGTGCTTCGTATGGAGCCTTTCTGTCCTTGCCTGACATTGTAATCTTATTTGTACCGTGTTTTGCTTCTGTTCTTGAATGTCAGTGCTGAACTAATAAATAAATATTGTATGAGATCGCCTTGGTCCATTCTTCGACATTCTGAGTTAAAAAGTAACAAATTTGAGTTTTTGACGTTTTTTACTAACTAAACATCTGACGGGTACCTCAAGCGTAACAGAGGTGTGTGATAAGCACAACTGGAAAATTAAAAATTCATAATACTGACAGCCCAAACATTTGGAACACTGGAAATAACTCTAAACTGTTATCTTAAACAAATTAATAAATTTATCGCAGAAATGGTGATGTGGCTTGCCTACCCTGACATACTGCCTTTCGGTGTCGAGCAGCTCGAGGATGATTTTTCTGATGCGCTGAGAGTTGGGAAGCGGCCGCAAGGTGGCGTACAGAGTGCCGTCCATGACACACCGGTGCTGCAACGCAGAATAAATTCAACACAGCAATTAATTTATCATCACTCTCCGACCTGAACTGGTTTTTATATCACATCTGTGTCAAAAATAAATCAAAAACAATTACAAGAAACTGCCTTATTACAGTTTACATTTCGCACATGCTTTGACATGGAAACATTCGATGACGATGAGATTACAAGCATGATCAAACCAAAAATAGCTAGACTAAACACAAAACTACTACAAAAAATATGCATGTATAAATAAAAAATGGCCAAAAAAGAACAGAAAAAAGAAATGCAGCATAAACAGTATAACATTAATCACATAACGTTTTAACGCTGCACATTGGGTAATTTTATTTTTACGGCCTATACGGTAATCTGTTGTATAAGCGATGTGTGCTTTGTCAATGTGAAGGCCAACATTTTAATGGATTGCGAGACGATCTAAAAAGCACATGTTTACTAACTAAATGAACTAGGAACAAAAACGAACAGCAATAAATCAAAAGTATTTTTTTGTAAAAAAAAATATGGTGCTGTGAACATAACAAATAAAGATTAACACAAACATGCGACGGTGGCGGGTCGTAATCGGTTGATCGAGTCTGTAGAAGATCTGGAATATCTTTTGTCATTTGCCTTGCACCTAACAACAACACAACAGACTGCATAAGTCAAATATCTTAAAGAATGTGAAATTGTACCTGCAATTAAAATCCTATCATGTAACTAACAGACATCATCATATGCATGTATGCATGTATGAAGCTGATCTTACAAAAAAAAAACAGTATCTACCTGAACCCAAACGGTATTTTTCCCTGACCGCTGATCATCAGAAAATGTGTGTGTGCTACCTGAAATGTAAACATTTCATACTTGCATAAAAAGCACGAGCGTAATTTTAATCTAAAACCAATCAGTATAATAAACTACGTAAAATATGATATTCGGCAGCGATTATTTTCATTGGTCACGTATCACGTTTACCACCGGCTAGAAGATCAGTGCAGCAGTACTGTGGACTCGAGGAGGAGAAACAGAAGAGACAGGCCAAAAAAGACACAGCAAGAGACGACTACAAACTACGGATGTCAGTCAGGATGCAAGATCTGTTGCTGGTGATCGCAAACAGTGAAGATCCCTCGTCGTCAATGTTCCATCAAGAATAGAAGAACCTATAAGTCTATGTCTCTAAGTAAGCGTGATTTCTCTTCATACCAGCACTTGCGCCGTTGGAAGCCAGTTCGGCCGAGGTCGTCACCGGCACTTGTACCACTTGATATTGCTGTGAATGTGATGCCGCCGGCGGAGGAAGGCTGAGCTGACTGGGTGGTCGTGATGATGACGACGACGACAAGTGCTGATTGGCTGACGACTCAGCGTGCACTGACCTCACTGTGACGTCAACTGATGATGTAGTCTTGAGAATACTCTCAATCTGAATCATATCCTGCTCGGCCACCATCATACTCTCCACCGTCACCAGCTCGTCGCCCACCTTCACGCCTACACACACACAGTAGGCCTATAGCTCTTTTCGTTAACCCGTCGCAGAGCTACGGAGCGTCGCCTGCCATATGTCAACAGTGTTACCTGCCATCTGACACAGATGAACGTGCCCCGCTTTAACCGAAGCCACGCAGGCTAGCACTCAATTTATCCAGCCCGGATGCTGAAATGAACTGAGTGGTTTACTATACACTGAGCTGGTTTACCTGTCCACAGACAATCACTCGTCTAAGCAGCAACCGGGGTCGGACCCACATTTCCGGGATTACGCTCCATATCAAAATCATAATAAACTACAGCATCTTTCAGCAGCTCGTCATGTTTCTGATTTTATTCTGTTAAGTGCAGTGGTGCACTGCGACACTTTCACATTTTTGTTTTTAAATTCGTGGCCTCAATTGTATGCCTCAAACTTGTCAAATTTACTTTTTATTTACAATTTAAAAACAATAGAACAGAAGTGCATTTTTTAAAAAATACTGGTAACAAATATCTAAGTCAGGTTACAAAAGCAGTAAAAAACAACGAATTCTCTACATGCCCGTGATTGCCTGGGAACGCGATGGTGGTACTAAACAAAAGTGTTTTGATTGAGTGAATAATTTATGAACTAAATGATCGATCAGTCACTCACTTGGCTAATACAGCTAATACGTACCATGCCGCTGAGCGGCGCCACTGCGCGTAATGTCTCGCACGAACACACGCAAAGCCGTCCGTCCCGACTCCCCTTGCACCAGCTTAGCCTCGATCATCATTCCAAAGTCAAGTTCATGATCACCGCGCGTCAGTCGCTGTTGACGATCATCGTCGTCAGTGACGTTATCGGTGACGTCATCGCTCACTGCGTTCTGCTGCACACACACTCGCCGATCTTGCACCAATCACTCAAACTGGGCAACAAAGCCACCGTGCCAGAAAGTAAAACGTATCATCAAAAAGTCCTAGGTTCGCTATCAAGCGGTTACTATGAACACTGCTTACCTAAATGGGTGATTGTCCGTGTGATCCTACATGGCAGGCGACGCTCCGTAGCTCGGAGACCGGTTACCATTAAGAGCTATAGGCAACTCTTTAACCTATATCACTAATAAGAAATCGCATATTAATTGGCCTTCAAATAACATGAAAATCATTGACCTTGGATGACCTCAATAAATAATCTTCAAATTGTATTGTATTGTATTATACCGATATATAAGATATTCATAAAATATACGAAAGGGCTTGGTACAAGCACTGTGATAATGCAATGACATACGTCAGCCGGTTGGTGGCTGTTAGCGGTGTCAGAAGCGGTTGACTCAGCGCCAGCCGCCGAACTTGACTCAGAGTCACTTGTGAAGTCAACGTGTCTGCACAAAAGACAACGCAGCTATTATTCATACACATTTAATGCAATTCAGTAATGACTGAATTAAACCATGATGAAAAATAGCGACAATATAGCCTAAATTCCATTAGATCAGTTGCTTAGGCCTAGAAACCAAGTGTGCCACAGATACTTTTCCGAGCGGCGCCGGCGCGACTAGCCTATCGCTTGAACATTCTAGGCGGTTCTACGTAGGTTCTACGTAGTAGAAAAAATATGTAATCTGTTGATTACTTCTAAGCAAATTGTCAAAAACCTGGTTTTACGCAGGTTTTGAGCGCAACAGAAATAGTGGAATTTAGACATATACCCGAATCAGAGAAAGCCAGGGAGATAAACCTGTTTGGAAGCGACATTCGCTGGATGGCGATGCTGGACGAAGTGGCAGCTTTGAACGTAGACATCTCAGCGGAGCCTGCTGCTGCTGCGGCCTGCAAGTCAGCGGTCGTCTGCTGCAGCAGGCTGTTGGCGGGCACCTGCTGGGTCACGTGACCTGGCGACGTCCAATCAGCGCCGGGGCCGCCGTACGACTGAGCACAGACCAGAGCGTGGAACGACGCCGCAATGACGCAGCCGACCGACGACTGAAGACTTTCCTTGACGCTCTTCGACACTTCACACATCAGCATCTGCACACCCATGCACGAACACACACGCGCGTTTCTACTTGTAAAGAATTTCAGCGGCCGAATTTAAAAGACAACAAAATGATAGGGTCTGCCTGAACACCGCAGATCACAACAGATCGTTAACTTAAACTATTTCTGTGACCCGAGTTACGCTGGGGTGCCAGAGACAATGACTGATCTGCGGCCACTATAATAACGCAGGCCTAAGCAATTACTGGATCTGCTGAGCCTGTTGATCTGATGAGATCTGTGGTGTTTTTGGTAGACCGACACGATACTGTGTTGTTTATCGTCCGGTGCGCTAGTGCACTTATATCATCATCGCTCAATTCGCCATTGCTGCTACAAATAACATCACAATGTAAGGGCAGTGAGGCTTGAGCAAACGGGCAGAAACTGCAGTCTTACAGTTTGCCCAAAGAATAAAGCCAAATGTAAGACGACATAAAGCACATGACGGCAAAGGACAAAAGCCATAATAACTTGCAAAGTTAAACATAACGTAAAGTCCTTGCCGAGCTATAAAGCCCATATGGCGGCGCTGCTCTTCGTTTCCTTAGTCCTCAGCCAGACACCAGTTTACACTGCCAGACTATGGATTCGGGGCTAGTGCATAGCGCAGTGTGCCTGCTTACGTCCCAGCTTTCGCCGGTACTCACTGCACCTACCCACAAAAGGATGGCCAGGCTGAGTTGACCTTTCAAAGTTACTAAGAAAAAAAAACAGATAATACATGCATGCACATTGGAGCATAGTTAACCGAGGCGCAAATGTCAATCACTCTGAACTCGTACGAGTGAGTTGGGCAGTTCGACGTTCTGCAGAGAGGCGACATAGCAGGCGTAGCGGTAGTGTGAAAGTCGAAGACGGTGAAGATTCGAGTCCCACTGACGCAGTTGTCGATGAACGGCCTGACGACTGTGAACGCTCGTCGTTGACGTCACGTGACGAGCCGCCAACCGCTTCATCTTCACGTCCTGCGTACGAGATCAGAAACACTTAAGAATACCTACTCACTTTTACTTAGTCACAAAGCAACGTAACGCTACGAACCCAAATTGTAGTTTCTTTCATCTTTGGTTCTGTTGATCTTACCGTAAGGTGAGTTACTAGCACTTGTGTAGTGGCAGTTCGGCAGCTGTAGGAGAAAAAAGCCAGCGAACTGACCAAAAATCAGAAAAACGTCAGAAAAGAATCTTGGTAGGAAAAACCGTTTTCTTGTTGACTCTAAGTTTGGAACAGCACGAGCGTTTAGCAGCATATAAAGATGTTTTCCTTGGGGTCAGGAAAATTGCAGAAAATTTCACAGTGCTGTGTAAAATGGTCCCTCTGTTTTGACAACTTATCAGTCGAAAATGGACTAAAACTAATAACTGACTTTTACTGTTGTTTTAAAGGCATATTGCACGACAAGACGTTCACTGTAGTTTCACTAAAACACCTTTACAAGCACTGACGCGTAGCGACGCGTATACCAGGTCGATGCTGATCTCGAGCTGTCTCATCTTGGCCTGTAGAAGTCTGATGGTGGAGTCTCGGTTGAGATGTCTGGCCAGTGACGCCGCACAGGCCGTGTGAATTGCACTCGTCCAGCCGGCAACCTCAGCGCTGCCGCCTTCCACCTGATAATAACATCATTCCATCGTAAAATTTACTCATTGTCGGAAATTCTGCGAAATTATTAAAATTTCCAAAAAGCTGTCGACGTCGTTGAATAATTGTTAACAATATATGCCTGAAAGCTTTAAAAACTAAAAGCGACTATGCAATTTCTAGCCTGGTAAAACTTTCTTTGAACTAATATTTCAGTCTGAAAAATATGAAATTTTTCATTTCTAACTAACAATCACACGGATAATTATCGCGACACAGTCTTCCTGTGCGAGTCAGCATTGAACGCGGTAATAGACCTACTGTGCTGTGATTTGTTTACTTCGTTTCATTACGATTCTCTGCTAGAATATGGTCTATTACGACGATAACTAGCACGTAAGACTAACTTGAAAGATGAAGACGTCGCCGCACGAGGTGCAGAGGCAGAACTGATCATCAGCGTTCAACAGTTCATCGTCGATGTGAACCAACCCACCCTCTATCACTGCACAATCGTTACACAACACACGCTTACATATTTTAGGTAACACCACTTTCATCAGCGACATGGAAAAATACAAATGAAAAAAAAACAAAGAGTCAGAAAGATAAAAAACAACCAGAACAGTTGGGACACTTTCGGTCACAATTTCGCTGTTAATGACTCGTTTTAGTACGCAACCGAAAGTGACGGTGTGTGACTCTTTTATAACTCATCATAAAATTTCTAATCAAAAGAGTTGATCAAAGTCGTTGACGAACCAATGTCGGAGTGTTGCTGGCTGTGGTTTTCCGTTGACTTCTGGTCACGATATAGCTGCAGGACGCCACCACGCAGACAAACCCAGCAGCGCTGCCACGCAGCGTCCGGCACCAACTGCGGCTTGTGATCTTGATGTTGCAACCATTTCTTCACTCGCAGACGCCTAATACAAAGTCACATGCGAACGCATCAGAAAACTAACTCAATTTGGCACTTCGCCATGCTAGATTTGCAACCGATAAATTATTGCATGTTTCATCTATAAGACGCAGCAATAACGCAGAGATAATTCGATTCCTGCTACAACAGTATAACCCAGATTACCGCAATTATGCGGAATTTCGAAGAAAAGAAAATGTTGAGCTGTGAGCAAGCTGTGAAACGAACCCGCACATTCTGGTTGACGCCGATAAGTAAGTAGCCTTCGTGTGTTCGCCTGCGTCCGACGAGTTGCCGACACAACTAACAATCTATTGACACATCCACACGTCGTGTAGAGTATTTCACGCATCAAGACACAGCGACAACGCTAAACGTTAGATACACGCAGTTTAGTACGCGAAAATTCACGGTTGGTTTAAACGGAAACAGAGTGTGATTAAAAACCGGCGTCGGTAACTCCCTGAACCTCGAGATAAAGAGCCAGAGGTGTAGAATGTAGACATCGATGTGTCAAAAACAACAACAACAGTCATCACTACAACTATTACACTTGCTTTATAATAGCAAAAAAATGTAGAGTAAGTAGGCAGGTACGTAAACTAAGAGGTAAATAAACCAATACGTACGACGTCTTCAGCCACGTCATTGCTGACGTCATCGACCTTCCCATTCTCTCCTAACAGAGCATTTATTAAACACATGATTATCTCAGCAAAGTTTAGGTTGAACACAGCTGTAACTATTTTCCGCCGTGAAACAATAAAGTGCATGCAGTAAACACGTTACAAGGATTCGCAAAAAAACAAAAAGTCGTATCAAATTAAAGTATAGCCAGACTTTACACTTGCTAGCTGTTACTCAAGTTGTTTTCAGATATCGCAACATTACTATATAGTAACCATAGTTCTAGTTCCCATACTCTTGTATAAATCTACACGAGGAAGGTTCCCGTTCGAATTTTTGTTATAAAATTTAGCACACCAAAAAACTACACACAAACTAAAAATTTATTTTGCAAAATTGCAGATTAGACTATAGCAGGGTTGTTGATATTGCGGTATTGCAATTACTGCAATAAGTATTGTAATACTTTTTAATATTGCAACAGATATTGCAATACTGGCTGCATGTTTAGTATTGCACGTGGTATTGCAATACTTTTAGGGCCGAAATATTGCAATACTTAAAAACAATACTTTTTGATACGAAGCACACTTCTAATCGTGAGAACGCTGTTTAATTCAGCAAAGAAGTTTTTCATTTTTTGTTCGATTGTGAAAATAAACTAAACAAAAATAACATGTCAAAACGACTTGTTTATTGTTTAAATTCTGGGTTGACCACATTATCACATAGTCTGTAGTTAACTCAATATTTAGAACAAGTTATACACAGTGGCAAAAATCAACATTTATTTAGGGGGAGCGGAGAGCGAAGTATTGCCAAAATGTTGCAATAGTATTGCAATACTGACTTAGAAAAAAAAGATATTGCAATTAGTATTGCAATACTTTTTCCACCAAGTATCGCTATTGCTATTGCAATACTCTTTGCCAGTATTGCTAACAACCCTAGACTACAGTCGACGCAACCACAGTCACACGCAAATTAGTATATATAAATTGACTCAAGTTAATTTAAGACCATATTTTAAATCTGAGGAAGATGTGATTTAGCATGAAAAGATTTCACAGTGGCGACTGCCCTGGACCGAAATATTGACTTGCAGCACGCATGCTTATGACACCTGTTACATGAAACCGAAACCATGAGTTGTAATCGATCATGTAGACGCATGTACACGCCTGGTACAAATTGTACAATAGCTGTCGCTAGGTAAAATCATTGATCAAACGTCGCAATCAATGACGCACCTTCTGCTAGCCAGACGGATTAACTTAAACGGCATAATGCAAAGTGTAATGTCAAACTGTCTGTCAGTTACAAGTGCTATTCTTTATTGTATCGTATTCTATGACGAAACGCTAAGAAAAAAATGGTAATTAATGCAGCTATTGCTCATATCGTTCAATTTACAACATACTCGATACGTAGGTATGACTACGATTTAGTCGCATAATAGGTTGACATTTATTGATTTGTTGACTTTTCGGCAATCGCTGTTGCCTTTTTGAAAACAATTTTTAGGAAATAGATTATTAGTTACTGCTTCAGCCCATGAGTTAACTGAACGATTCAATCGTCTGTTTCAAACCAACCGTTAATCAGCGAACGTTCTTCCACTGCTGCAGGTTCAAGGCTGGTCGGAGTAGAATGTAAGTTCGCTGAAGTTATACTGGCCGCTGATGTCGCTGCCGTAGCGTTGGTCGAATTGTCGACTCTGGCGGGTGATTTGCTGACGCCGGTGAAAAGCAGCTGAGTGGTGATGTCCGTGTCTGCGTCTACCGTCGAGTGTGAAATGAGACACGACGGTGAACAGTGACCAACCGATGACGACGACGACGACGATGACGCGGAGGAAGATCTGCGTCGACGGGACTTGAAGTGTTGTCCGTCGTCCAGCTGAGCCGCTGCGGCGTCCAACATCGACAGCGACGACTGGCAGGCGTCATCCACCACGTCGTGACGCATCCAGACCTCCTCGTCGTGGTGGTGGTCGTCGTTAGTCTTGGGTCCATCGTGCAGGTCGCGCAGTGACGTCGCCGACAAAGAGTTCAGGATCTTCTCGAGAGCTGAGCTGTCAAACTTCGCCAGCGTCGTGTCGGTCTGGTCGAAACTGATCATCGGGGGTGGCTTGGATGACCACTCGTTGCCGCCCTGCGCAGCCGTCCAGTCTTTCGAACATATCTCACCAGGAACTAGATCAGTGTCACCGCCGTTTACGACGACGTCGTTCGTCGCAACACTTCGTTCGTTGTCCTTCTTCGCGGTTGCTACTTCCAACATTTCCACACTGCTCGTCTCCTTGTCGTTCTCTCCTGGCTCAGCCTTTACCTCGAACACGTCGTGGTCGTTGTCGTTTGCACTTTTCTCTGTGCACGGTTCTTCGTCGTTCGGCATGCCGCGCGAGTCGGTAACTGTGATGGAAGATTGTTCGACGTCGGCTGGCGGTTCTGGGTGCTCCGTGTCAGGGTCGACGTTGTCTGAAAGTGGAACGCCTCCAAGTTGATCGACCGCGTCATTCGGTGGTTCCACTGTTGCCGGCTCAGAGGCCTCGGGGTTCTGTGCTTCGTGAGATGCGTCAGTGGAAGCATCGTCGACGGTACAACTGGCTGCCGACGGTTGTTCCGCTGCGAGTGGAGACGCAGCCGCTGATGACGAGGTCGCTGCCTGGTCTGCGAGGTCGGTCGCTGCCCCGCCGGTGGTGGCAGCGGCTACCTCGTTGTCGACGGCTGGCATCATCAGAGGTCGACGCAGCCGTGCGGCGGTGCATAGCTGGCCGGCGGCGTAGCGCGCTCGACCCGGCGACAGACTGTTACTCCGCCCGTGCCGACTGCACAACATCGCTCTGGCAGCACCCTCTACCCCGTCCCTCGCCCGGCCCACAGTCTCATACATGAGCTGGTGGCGTTGTCCCACGGTGTGATAGTGACCGGCAGCGCCGAGGCACGCCTGCTGCTGACGCTGGTGCTGCAGACAGCGCTGGTAGTGTGCTGGTAGAGTACTGTACTCAGCGGCAGCGGCGGGTGAACGGTCAGAGGACTGCTCGCCGTCAGCACCGCACCAGTTATTGACGTACACCGACACCAGCTGACCACACGACCACAACAAGAACCCACCTGTCAGTTATACTCGCCTTTACGCTGCAACGCATTACTGCTGCAAGCAGTAGCTCAGCAGTCAGTGCATCTAAACGTAGTAAACATGTAAAAGGACTAAAAACACAGGCAAAAAATAATAACAGAAAGCACACAGTGTTCTACCGTCTACGTGTAATATAATGCATCCACCTTCGTGATCTATAAGTAGTAAACTTAAGTTTTTTTTCAATCATAAATCCCTGCCCCGGTGACTGTTATATTTCGAGACTTAATATCATGAGCCGAAGATGTTGGGCGAAAACTTCACGATTTGGCTGACGAAGTCACGGAGTTGCAGAACGAGCCTAAATTCCTGCTGCCTGAGTGTTTTATACATATAGCTCGTTGCATGCGTTTGTTTTTTGTTCACGTTTTTTAAATTAAGTAAGCAAGAAAATAATACTCGGTATACATAGCGACGAACTAGGACGAAGCCTCTTCGTCACAATCATCTGGCATTTTTGGCCTCTCTGCAATGATTTTCCCTACATTATGGCAACTTATGGACCAGTGTAATACCGATACGGCGGTATGATTAATACTGTTAATACCACTACAGATGTTCGGTAATTATCTATGCAACACGTGCTACCTGGACCTGTTGTTTAACGCAACAGTGCCGTGAGCACTCGGCACAGTGTCGTTGCGGTGCGGCGGCGGCACAGTACTGCGACTCAGCCACGTGACCGTAGTGGCTGACGTCATTTCCGGTCTCGTGCAGCGACGAAGACATGGCCGTGGCGCACCGGGCGGCGGCATGCTGAGGTGATGCGTGATTGGACACCATCCGCACGCTGGCGAACTGTTGCTATGACAACCGGACAAACAGTACACGTGGATGACTTTCATCAGCACAAAAGCCAGCTATCATGCAAAGTTTCAATCTACCCACACAGCAATTTTTAGAAAGCAGTAAAAACAGAAAAAAAACACAGTAGCCACTAAGTCGCTGTCTAGATATGGTCAACGGCTCAAACTCTTATCTTTACAAAAAATCATTCCCAACTGTCGCCTGGACATTAACTAACCCTTTTAACATGCAGTGGACCCATTACTATTTTCGTCAGTTTGAAAAACTGACTAACTGAATGACTACTGGCTATTAGCATCAAGTTGCTGGGAAATGGTTCAGAAGTGACTCGAAATGTTACGACTGGAACAAACTCCACTATTGCTCATTATGCAAGTACAATTTAAAACCACGAAGTCCGCCCGTACGTAGTCCGGGGGTTTCCCAAATTTATTCCGTGTCTCGTTACAAAAAGATGCGAATTTGCCCACATGCATGTAATCGTACAAAGTAACGAACCTTGCGAGACTTTGGTCTGAGCGACTCAGACGACGACGCTTTACGAGACAAGCCTGCAGGAACACGGCTCTGTACACAACCACAGAATATGACGCTAATTACATCTTCATCTGTACTGTACTATATTGAAGAACAGTGATATTACAAGTTGTCACCGGGCTAGAAGGCAAGTTATGCGCCTGTTCAGCCAGCCATGATAGTACGTAGGCTAATAACAAAAGACAGAAACATATAGTACACAAAACTTAAGTTATGTATTTTGCTAGCCAAAAAATTGACTGCATCAATTAGGCTATTGATTGATAACAAAAACTGATTGATAAGTGGTACTGATATGTGTCGGCACGAACCATGCAGCAGTCGCGGAACTGCCTGGCATCGCTGACTGTCGTGAAGTTGAGTCCCCATTCATGCCCGGTCTCCACGTCGCGCCAGTGGATGAAACAGTCCGACGGCTGCACTAGCAACGTGCCTATACCAACAACACCACAACAGACAAATATGCAGCATTGGCGTATTTTCTGTGCAACGTATATGATGACGGTGTGCGATTATTTTTTCACAGTCTTCGTCATCGCGACATATTGAAGACGTAAACTATTGATGTCTCAGCCGTTTCCCGCGCAGCATGAACTGTAGTTTCCGTTATTAAATGAATGGCAACGATATCCGAATTTCTCTAAGAAATACTTGTTTACGACTATGATTTCATACATTGTGCCATATACCATATAATAGGACGTATTAATACAGAACACTGCAGCAGGCCGTTATTTGGTCTGTTAATTAAGTCGAGCGAAATGAATGCTGGATGGAATCCATCTACAAGACCTTCTGTGCCCCTCGCAATAGCAGATGTAACGAACAGCTCTCACAGCATAAACCTGCATCCACTTTACACGTTTTGCTATCCAACTATTCTGTTTAAGAATCGACCTTGACCTTGACTATTTACTGCTGCTCTATTATTTTAGTCATAGAAGTCATCTGCCAAGGTGACTGCGCGCGCTTTCGCGGAATTCTCCCGGTTTTCGTACGCATATAGACCTAGTTTGTTTTAGAATTCTCTTTTTCTGCTTTTGTTAATTTTTAGATTTTACGCGCGAAAGCGGCTAGACTGCTTCAGCGCATCTTATGGGGTGTTTACACGATCCAGCAAACGTCCAGCAAATTTTCAGCAATGTTTATTAGCCATTGCAATTCTGTGCGTCCGTCCGTCCGTCCGTCCGTCCGTCCGTCCGTCACACGGGTGGATCAGTCAAAAACGGTGCTAGTTAGGATCACCAAATCTTCACCGTCGGCTGCCTGGAAGACTTCAGTTGCAGGAACCGTAAAGCTTTTCCATAAATTTGAAGAGACAAAATTGCAAATTTTTTCTACCCCGTCTTATTTAGCGCCCAAACGAAGGCGCTAAATAAGAGGGGGTAGAAAAAATTTGCAATTTTTAGCCAATATTAAGTCGCTGTATCTCAGTAACGGCGTGAGACAAGACCTATATGCATATGAAATTTTCAGCATTGAACGTAAATTATGACGGTCTAAGTCTCGATTTTCTAGGTTCAAGAAAACCTGCGCACGAAGGCATCTAAGAGTGGCACCCCCGTAAAAGTCGTTAGTTTGTCGTTGTTGGCCAGTCTTTTGTGAAAACGGTTGCAGACAGGCATGGGCATGCTGCCTATCACAACAAGCACTAGTGACGAGCTTTTCAGTCGTATTAACATCGATGACGAAATGGCTGGAGATAGACTGACAGATTGCGAAAAGGAACTGCTATAGGCTTTCGCGAGTCTCGTCAGCATTAGCTCAAATTTCTTGTTTTTATCGCTGTAGTCAGAACGCCTAAACTAAACTTGAGTCTTTAGGGGGTGTACTTTATCTCGTGCCGAAGTGTTGTCGGCATTCTAGCTGTACTATATTACTGCCGAATAAAAACTGGTGTCAAGCGAATTGGAAAAAACCGCACCGTGTTTCAATTAAGCTATAAATAGTGACGCGACCGAAAACCGGTGCAAAGCCTGCACAAGTTGGTCGACAGGCCACGCACAGGGCATGAAAGCGGCGACGCAGGCGAGACGCATATAAATGAAGCAGCGACGACGACGCAGACTGCAACAGCCCACCGGTGTGCGTGGCTGAAAATCAATAAAATTCTCGTTCGCCGTGCAAGCGAACGACCGAACTCGCCCTGGTGGGACCAGGGACGGTCTGGCCAGGCACGGCGTGGTCCCGGCCTCGCGGTCGTCCTGCGGTCGCAGCAATGCGCAGCGTGCTTTTACACCACGCTTCTAGTTCCACGACGCGCTGTACGTCATTCCGACGTGCACTGTCGAGGGACCGTCGATGTGACATCGTGGGAGTCTATAGCGTCCCTCGTTGAATGTTGCAATGCTATGTAAGTAATAAAGCGCCAAAGTCTCAGAAAGAATCAGGGCGCTGCTCGCGGCCGCCGGGTTAACTGCATGATGGACTACATAAGTTTCAGCGATAAGACCACAGAAGTTGAGACCTGATCTAGGCTAAGACCCGACGATTCTGGACGTTAAAGTTCCGTGGTAATCTTGCAGTTTAGCGTGTCAAACTCATTAACTACACACACTCTATGAGATCGCGCATGTAGCAAGTTCTATGTAATTCACACGTAAGCGGGCTATAATACTAAGTTTAGAGTAAAGGGTTAAAATTAGGACAAGTGGTTAATGCGAGCCATCATCCTAACCTTATTCTTAACAGTTGTATATAGATTGTATATGAATTTGGCACACTAAATTGCAAGATCGACGCACTGGTTTAGCAGCGCAAGATTGTTGTGTGGATTGACCTGCAATGATCAGTGGCGGTTTTAGGCCCAGGCCGAGAGGGGGCACAGCCCCCCAATTTTACCCCAGCCCCCCTTTCCAGTTTCGTGACCACCTATAATTTTCTGCAAAGATAACACAAATAACTGATTTCTTTGCGTTTTCAAATTTTAGAAAAATGGGCTTTCATTGAACGTCCAAAAAACAAAAGTGCTTTAGCTTCAGGGGGCTTTGCCATCTTGATCCCTGACCAGAGGCTCTGCCCCTGGACCCCGCTGGGTCTCTGCCCTCAGACCTCCGGTATACGTTCGCGCTGCAGCGCTCGTCATGAGGCCGTGCTAGAACCGCACCTGGCAATGATGTACATTTTGGTCCGAGGAATATCACAATCACACTCGAGGTATCTGGGTATTGCCCATGACGTCACACTGACCAGTGGCTGCTGATTGGTTAAACCCAGGCCACCCACGACGTCTTCACTATAGTGCTGCCAGTCACACAACCCATCGACTGGACCAAGTCTCTGGCATCGCGTGCTGAAGATCCTCACTGCAGATTAACACTTTCAACGACTGCGACAATTACAGTCACCGTCTGTCAACCGACAGCGTCCACGGCTTCATTATAAGGCTGTCCGTAAGCATGCAAGAAATTAAATCAAGAACGAAACATTTTGTTTTAAATTTCCATTTCAGATTTTTGCACAATATGAAACGAAATATGCAACGTCGTCTGAAAAACGTCATTCTGATCGACGTGGCTGAAACAGGCTGAAAATGTTCAACATTTGCACATTTATTCGCCGGAGGAATACATGTGAGCCTCAAACAAATCGAAAACAATTCAGATTTCACTGTATGGCTCAATCTGAGCTTTAACCCTTGAGACATCGTATACAGATATGTCCGTTAACCCTTCCCCGCTCGGTTCGCTTGACTCAGTTATGGGGTGTTTACACGATCCAGCAAACGTCCAGCAAACTTCCAGCAACCGTAATGCTGGACGTTTGCTGCCATATGTTATAATGAAGCTGGACGTTTGCTGGACGTTTGCTGGATCGTGTAAACACCTGTTACAGTGACTAAAAATACTAGACATTTGTTCACTTTGAATTCTAATGTAATGTAGTTTGAAAGTATTTTGTAACTAAGTCGAACGAAGACAGAAGGGGAGGGTTAACGGACATGTGCATGCGACGTCTCAAGGGTTAAGACTCATGACGTGATAGTGCTGACGCTAGTATCGCCATCTGACATTGTGATTACATTCCGCACAAGTGCATTACTCTTGGACGCCGCCACGTAAACTAGCGTCGTTATGCCACCATCAGTCACCACCACCAGACGCACCCCTCCAGTCAATACTCTGCAGATGTCATATCCGCTCAGTCACCTCCCTCATCACTCAGCCTCACTCCACACCCATCATCAGTGTGTATAGACGTATAGCTTTGCATGCATTTCAGCGACTGTCGCCTCTGTCGGGTTTTTCTACCAGAAAAAATCTGTTCCCCTTTCGCTAATTTTATGTTTGGCTCAGTGCTATAAACTAAGCTGGCCAACTGTCTGTCAGTTTCTGTAAGTCAGGCATTATCGCAGTTGCGTTGTGGCAGTACGGGGGGAAATGAAGCAATATAACCCCCTAAATTTTAGTCTGTTTAAAAAAAATTCTTCCATAGATAAGAATGTGGCTACAAATTCCCCATTAGAAAGAAACTTAAAGGAAAACTTGAGCACCCATAATTTTCTTCTCTGTTGAAAATGTGCAGCTGTTTGTCGGAAAACTTCATTAACCCATAACGCGCTGCATTATCGTACGGTACAATACCAGGGTGTGACAGACAGACAGACAGACACATCAGGGACACCTTTGCAACAGCTAATACAAGACATCTGCAAAGCCTAGCCTATAGCATACCTGGCTGAACAAGGCGAATGTCAAAGATCTTCTTGACGAGACTGTTGTAGGCGGTAATCTGATAGACGGTGCTCGGCGTGTCCTGGATGCAAACGATGTTGACCGGTACCAGATCATCGGACACTCGACCCCAGAACATCTGTCCGTTCTCCTCGCGTACCTCGAATATTTCCGCCCACAACCTGCGTCAGCACATCAACCACGTTAAGCTCGCCGCATTCCCTCATTCCACCGTCGCACTCGTGCTACCTATGCTACAGTGAGATACCGTGTCACTAACGCCACGGGACGTTCACTATGCAAAGACAGTGCAACAGTTTGAAGCATGTCGGGTTCAGTGTTTGGAAGCGAAGAGAAATCAGCGAAGATCCAGATCGACTCCTAACAACACAGACTTTCAGTACATCATCTGCGGGCGCCGATGTGCATCAAAGATCGGACTTAGGCTACGTACACCGTAGAAGTCATCTGTGATCGCATATTCGTTGTTGTTGTTGTAGTAGCCCGCCCTCCAGACCCGCGGGCCTCGGCTGGTCGGTCCACAGCCAAAAACCCAATGGCGAGATAGAGGGGGGAAGAGTCTCTCGAGGGCTCCGTCTTGAGATCCATCGCAGATCCGTCAAGATCCACGGCTCAGTTCATCAACTCCGCGGGTGCAGTCAAATGCAGTGGAACGAACGACAGCATAAGCTACACGACCAACCGTCTGTTCAGTCACTATCTGGCGTTATTAAGTTCGTTTTTACTTTTCCCACTTCAGATCGTGGTTTAACATACACGTAATTAACTTGGAAATTTCAAGTCGACATAGAAAGTTATTTGTCAGTAATGAATGTGTAACATGCAGATCTGCTAATCAGGGGCGTCCATCCCCTCAGTGGTAGGAAGCATCATTCCCTCAAGTCGCACCATCCCCACCAATCTAGGCTCTCGAATTTAACAAACAAATGAAAGCCATATAAAGTGACTAATTGACGAGGTCGATAAACCGATTTTCGCACACAAAAAAATAATTAAACGACCTCGGCAAGCGGGACAACGAACGTTCGGGCAGCTAGAGGTCTGGGGAACGATGTTAACTCCCTCAGTAGGGTCAAGGGCGTAGCCCAGGCCTCAAATGCATTCTGGGGCACTTAAGGTTCTCAAAACGCATCTCGTGGCAACAGATTCATCTACAGAAAGTTTATACCAACAATTAGCCACAAAATCTCCCCAGTTTGCTATTTTTTCACTTTCGCAACATTTTCCAGAAAGTATTCTGCTTTCTTCCACCAGTCAATGAAATGGGCGCTCTGCTCTGTAATGCCAGTAGCAAGTGGCAGCGTCTGAAGCAAAGATGACTAACAACGGCGTATTTAGGGGTGGGGGCTTGTGCTTCCCCTTTTTAAAATAAAAAATAACAGTTAGGCTTATCACAAGATAAAGGAAGTGCGCCACGCTTAACGTAAAAATAACATTTTGCTATACGTACACTGGACGTCGTTTCTATATTTTTAATACTTTTGATAACGAAACTGATGACAATATTAATGAAATTAGCCACGCTTTACCTCAGCTGCTCTAAGCACTGCATACTGTCAGCATAAGCCTATAGATATAATTCACGTATCAATTTTTTTGCAGAATTAAGACTACACACGATATCACAGCTAGTAAACATTATATTAAGCTACGCTCGTACACCGCGAGAGTAGCAGTTAAAAAAATTTCGCCGCTTCACTCACCTGATACGCTGTGGCTCTTTCCTGGGCGGCCACGGCAGACCGGCAGCATGGTAACCTTTCTGCCAAGTCGCACACAACTTGTTACCCATCGCTGAAGTTAGTTCGAGGTACACGGGAAACAGCTTCCGTGTTAAAAGCAACCTTCAGTCAGACCGTTGCACCAGCATCGCACCTGTCGGCAATGACAAAACACACGCCGTGATGAATACTCGCTTTTCGTGCGGTATACCACGTGAAGTTATTTCATCACTCAACTCCTGCTGTCCATTCAAAACAGCGCCTCGTCATTTACCATTTTAAGGGCAGATAAAACGCAAAATCTAAAGGCGCGTACCGAGCGACAAAAGTGAACTGAACTGAACTGTACTGAGACGCTATAACATTTTAGTTTAGTTCAGTTGTGTCGTTCTGTACGCGCTATAAAAACCGTTAGGTTGTTTATACCATTGTTAGTCCCCTGCTGCAATTAGCCAGAGCCTTTTAGCGACTTGCTTTGTTCGTAGTGCGACTTGCACGACTTTGTCGATCTGCTGCATCCACCTACGTTTAAAGTTAGAAAGTAAACCTTCACGAAATGCCAAAATACGACAGCTGGCGTCGTCAGTCTGCAGAGCCGCCTAACCACGTCTCGTTACGGTGCACATGTTTTCGATCGCCGTCTAAATCCGGAGCTCTGTCCTTAGGCAAAGTCACAGTCCAAGTCCGCTAGCAAAACTGCAACACTCAGTGAGAACGTATTCAATCCGCAGAGACGGCCTCTGGCAGGAGTACAGCCGATGTATAAAAGACGTCCGAACAGTTCGTTATCTCCAGCGCCGAAAACATACCAGGATTACCAGCTGGACAGACGAACGAACGAGGCGTGCCAGGTGACGAGAACCGACCGACCATGCTGGCGATGAAACACGGACCGCTTCTCGCTTAACCCTCCAAACTTGTACCGCTTGCAGTAACTGCATTGAACGCGCTGCTCAATAGCATTCGATTGCATCTACCACTGCTCGTACAGCGTAGAGTTTTCCGATGACTAACTTGGGGCCTATTTCAGTTATACCCACGTGACTGACTTTGCATGCTAGACAATAGAGTCTTTACATTCTAGAATCATTTATGGTGCTGACAATGAAAGTGCTGTCACTGTTAGTATCATCATCATCATTGATTATCATTGTGTACTAGTATGGGTAAAATCGACCTGACGAATTACTGTAAGAGTAATTTCAACAGCTAGAAACAATGAATCACTGGAAGATATTGGCAAAATACAGTATAGAAAGCTGCGATCTTTTCAAATACTTCGGACGTTTGTGCTGCAGGAAAAAAGTAACGATATGATAATATGCACACACTTGCTATAAGAAGGGCGCTGGATGAGATAAATTCAATTAGACATTTTCCATCATCAGCTTGATTTAGGTCAGACTGCAAGTAGAAGCAACTTACTAAGCACAGCTCAGTGCAAGTGCTTTTCAAAAGGGTTAACGCATACCTGACTGTGAGCTGTTGAGTTGGTTATGCAAGCAGCGGCGTGTGAGTCGAGCTGGCTTTCCAGAGCAGCAGACGCCCTTGCAGAAGACATCACATGCCACCATCTTGCAGCCAGAGATCGGCCGGCAGCAGCGTGTACATCAGAGCACTGTTGACGCTGCCCAGCTGACTGCAAACAGGTCCGCCCGACAGCAGAATCTGCAGAGAGAAAAAAACCACCGTAGTTGATGGTGTCCTTCGGCCGCAGCGCAGCCGCAGTGCAGTCGAGAATGCTGGATGTTGGACGTCTGCAGGCCGCTGAAGACACGCTACGGACGATGGTGTCCAAGAACCTGGCCTTGCTGCAAGACGTGGTGGCTCAGCGCTACACAATTCTCGTTCAGCATCGATCGGAATACAGCGAGGAACGACGAGCGAAGCCGCAGCTGCGTCATAAGCCGCCACGCAGTCAGCAAGAGCCTGCGATTGTTGCTGCAGTCTGCACCGACGTCAGGTCGATTAACCATAGCAGCCGCAGCAGCAGCAGCAAGGTAGCTTCAGTGACGTCACTACCAGAGCCAGGCCGCTGCATGGGCCTGGTGCAGCGCAGCAGAGCCGCACGCCCGCGCGCTTTAACATCTCGCAGATTGCATGACAGAAACGAACGTCGAACGTCGTCAGAAGACTGCGGCGTGTGGCATCAGCCGCCGGTTGAGATCGATACAATCTGAGCACCGATGTATTAGCAAGAGAGACAGAAAATAGTCACTTAGCAGATAATAAATAATACCTGACGAAACGGAAATCAAGTAATACGGAACGTCTTAAAATCTGAATAGCAGAATGACGTTCACTAAGGAAAATCATGCAAATACCACCGATCTCTACTCTGAACAGTAGGAAACGTTTTTATAATGCCTTAAAGGCAAATGAGTAAGTTTATCGTGTCAGATAATGTCTTGTGTAACGTGTTTAAGGATGTGGCAATGAAAGAACTGTTGGCTATTGAGAACAATGCCAGTTATTAGTTTGTTTTTTAGTTAAGTTGTTTATTTTTTCTATTATCTTGTATTTTCTTTTGTGCTGTCAGTGTTCTGACGAATAAAGTTGTATATATATAAATGCCTTAAAGGTAAAATCAACTCGGTCATCGAAGATGACCTTTCACCACCGTCTTAAGATTTGGACTCTTCAAAAAAATCATTTGCGGACCTTGTCAGACTACACTGTTACACTCTATGACTGTTAGCTATTTTGTGCTTAACTGATTTTATCCGTGAACTGAATAACCTAGAATAAAATCTGCTGTTTAGGCGTCTTTTGATTGATTGATTGATTGATTGATTGACTAGTTCAAATGGCATGACGCATGCGCCTTGCTGATGACGTGTACACTTGGTACATGCTAGTCTCGTTCAAAATGTCGGTCGAAGTCGTGTGATGTTTGAGCTGGCAATAACACCGAAGCAGAGTCAGTTCTTGAGGCGGTCTTGAGGTATAGTGCCGTAGTAGTGGCAGAAGCAGCAGATCACTGCGGTGAAGATGATGGATGTCTCGGCAGGTGCACCAGCAGCATAGATCACGCACAAATTAACGATACTCTAGCAGTGTACTGTCTGCGTGTCGTCACGGTGGTCCAGATTAAAAGACGGAATATAGTTTACGGCACGAGAGAGTCATGCGATTTTTAGCAAAATGTTCACAAAGAATTGCTTACACGACAAAGACCAAGCGGTCACGGAATGGTACGCAGGCTCATCGAAAGGGTGGGGTAGGAGGGTAAGCTACCCGGGCCACGCGACGTTTGGGGGCCCCGCCGTCGCTCAGTAATAAAAAAGTACACCAGAATGCATCATTTTGAAAAAAAATTCCAAAATTTCTCCACAGAGGGCCCTGCGAAAATGTTTGGGGGCCCCGGAAGAATGTTTCCCTGGGCCCGCTGTGGCTCTCGACGGGCCTGATGATACGCGTTGGAGCGGTATCGGAGTACCATCACAATCTGGACGTGAATAAAAGACAAATAGAACTCATAAACTCCAATTCTGCAAACACGTTGTTGTTGCAGGAGTCAGTTATACTAAGTTACATGACGAGTATTTCAAAAATGTCATGAGTATACGTATAAAGATGGGTTATAATAATAATAAGAATAATATACGCACTGTGGAATAAACGCTCATTCATGTACACATCTTTATTCATCATCATCGACAACCGTGGGCTCAATGCCCGTTGGTGTCTGACGCCATTCTTACTATCGCTGCCCACCGCTGCCTATCTAGGGCAGCGTGGCTTAACTCCTGCAGGGTTGTCCCACACCACTG
>Ga0209367_1002807_pt1 | contig 23288 bp, 16 predicted proteins | sample WorMetLIZISLAND2_FD_187412 | JGI IMG/M metagenome (GOLD analysis project Ga0209367, IMG submission 187412) | Marine gutless worms symbiont microbial communities from Max Planck institute for Marine Microbiology, Germany - Olavius geniculatus... ... | reverse complement strand
AGGGTAGGGGAGGAGAGAGAAAGGGAGACGAGGCCCCCAATTGGAATTTCTGGCTACACTACTGTTATACGCGTATTTGGGAGTGTTGGGCTAGTGGCTAGTATGGATAGATGAATTTTAAGACAATTTTTGACCCCTTTTGTCAAAATATTGTTGGGGGACCTTCTTCCCTGGTAGCGTGTGCGCGTGTTGACCCACCCAAAATTAATAATGCACGCTTTGTGCAGAACAATACAATTGCTTTCGTGCCAGGCTATGGGTAAAAAGTGGATTGTGGATGCACGGATTTGCGGATGTTGCAACCGGTAATGGTGTAATTAAGCTGTAATTTAGTAGTTTAACCGTCTTCTAACCTTATTTTTTATCCCTAATACTAATCCTCACTCTACTCTTAATTAATCTTGTCCACAGATCCACACATTCACTGATCTGCTTTTACCATCGTACTTCATGCGACAAGATGTTACTGCAGTTCTGTGCTGGTTGCTTTTGGTTCTGTGCTTCAGGCACCATCTGTGATCGTCAGTGACAAGTTTGTGCTCTTTGTGGTTACCATTAGTGTTAAGAGATGTTTCTTGCATTGTATTTTATGGCTTATTTTATGATTTCTGTTGGATTTTAAAATCTATAGATGTGCAAAGGTGTGTCAACGACTGCACAGTCTGTCATACTATCAACCGCTGTGGAGAAGACAGTGCAAGATCTACTGGGATGTTCACGAGTCTGTACGCTTAGTTTATCTATGACTGTTATTGCTATAGCTTCGTAGAAACATGTGTCAAACTGGTCCAAAGATCAGAGCAATGTGCAAAGCCTGAATTTCCCAGTAGTAGTGACTTTGTGTAGTTGTTAACGCTTGAGTTTTAAGAAAGTTGCTCTACACTGACTCCAGTTACTGTTATGGTGGATATTTGTGAGCTGTCTGTGGACAAGTAAACCATCATGGTACTTTTTAGTGAAAAGGTTAAAAAGAAAGGTTAAAGGTGGTGTAAAGCACTTTGTAGGCAACCCATCTCAGAGCTATGGAGCATCACCTGTCATATGGGTTCACACAGGTGAATGCACCCTGGCATCACTTCAGCCAGATAAGTCGGTACTCAATTTACTTTCTCTGGAGGGATGGAAGGCTGAGTTGACCTAGGTGGTTGGTTACATACTGAGATGGTTTACCAGCCTGCAGGCAGTCACCCATTCAAGTACTGGTACTAACCTGGCCTGGTGTAGGGCAACTTCGTTGATCGGATACAACACGTTACCGCTTTGCCATACCACTAACCCACCCAGATCTGTTCTGCCTTACCTCTGGGGGGAGGTAAATCGATACCAGTTTGCCATGCTTCGGGCACATTTACCTGTGTTCAGTGGCAGGTAACATTATCAGTAAGAGTAGTGCATAAGTAACAAAAATGATTAAAGTGTGATAACAATGTGATCGTTAAGTCACAGTTAATTTTTGGCATGTTTGATGACACACTGAATTGGACGGCTTTGATAATAGTTCTTGCACACTGTCTGTGAAGGTGTCCTGATTGCATGTCGTGGAGAGACTGCTTTGTTGAGTGGTACAATGACTTCGGTCGATACGTTGATGTTTATCGCCCAATTCATAAGGCATGGAAGCAAATCAGATCGTTCACGGAGAGAAACTGCCCTGGCATCTGGAACAGGCTTTCCGGTAAATGTGACAAGTATGCACTTCTTGTGAAATGGCAGATGAGCGGGAATGAAGTTTGATCATACATTTCTGCTTTCTGTTTACAAGTGGTTCAATTTTGGGGGTGATTCGGAAGGAATCCTGGATTGTGGATCACTTTGAAATTTTCGTTAACATTGCTTTCAATGGGGCATAAGGGAAACCGCTGCCAAACCGAATATGGTGCTGCCACCTGGCAAACAACATGTTGTTGGTGGAGGTCTGCAGTATCTGACTGCTTTTCTAGTTTGTATTTAATTAGTTTGGTTTTGTGTGAAAGGGGGAATGTCGGAGTCAGAGTTGGATGCAGTAGAACGTGGTCGTGGTCCGTTGCCCACTGCCTACCGCTGCTCATGTCGACTTTTCAATGGTACACCATATTATTCCTTTGGATCCACTAATGCAGGGTATGTATCATCATACAGTCATGAATGATTCCACACACAAAATTAGTTTACAAACTGCCATAATTTGACATGCATTAACATTAGTAACATTCTGTTATGTTGGCATTACATGATCAGTCTTCCCAACTCTCAAGGAAGGAAAGGGGAGGGAGAAGGAAGAGCCGCTTTGCTGCAGAGGGAGGGAAAAGTAATAGCCAGCATTGCTGCTTGCGCTGTTGGAAAAATGATGTCATTGCTATTATGAGTCATCATGTACACAGAAGAAATGACGGACAGAATAGCCAATCTCTTAATCTCCTCTAATGTTCACTACGTTCACATTGTCGGGGATAATGAAAAAAGAACTACAGTTGAAACTCTAACTAAGTAAATTACTGCAGTGGATGAACCAAACCACAGTTTACAGGCTGTGAAAACAGGTGCGCATCATGTTACTCAGCGCTGCTGGCAGCAAGAATCGGCAGTATTGTCATTTTTTGGTCATTAAATTTTTTGCTGAGTAACCGGACTTGCACCAGTATGTGGGATGAACTATGTGTGTTTACCGTTTACATGAAAGCAAGCAACTAAATAAGTAAATACAATGCACAACACGTTTCCTTTGTATTCTTTGCTGTGGACTGTCGTTTTGTGAGACACTTTGCGACTGTGTGTGCGCGATGCATTTTTATGGACCAAAAAACACTACTTGTATCTTATCCATATCTGCAAGTTTGTGGAAAACGATATTCATATCCTATTCGTATCTGCAAAAAGTTGTGGATATCTGCAAATATCAATCCGCTGATACATATCCACGCACCTCTGGTATGAGTTGACAGTAGGGTGCTCGAAAGCAGCCAATTTTTAATGCTTTTAGTTGCCATATCTTTCGAAAGTTAAAAACTAGGCCAAAGTAATCCAAATTTGAGCTTGTGGTGGAGATATTCAGCATTGACTCTAGTTTGTGTCGGTATACTTTTTCTTTTGACAATTGCGGTGGTTCATTTAGAAAGGAAGGACATTTTACACCGCTGTGAATCATATTCTTATAGACTGGCTTGCATTTGTTGCCATAGAGGTTTGCCAAAAGTCCCACGCATAACATATAACTATAAACTGAAAAGGCCAAATTTCTACAAGTATCATTGTGATGAGACAAATGCACGAAGTTGATGCTCTATTCTGTAAGCGATAGCTCAGCTTCTTGTTGACAGTGGTCAGCTCATTTCAATAACAATTGCTTGTCATTATCACCCTGTTATGGCACGTTTCAAAATGCTCCTGCTAAATTACAGTTTATACATGGTATTTCCTAAAAGGTGCCCTTTTCTTTCTTTCATAATTCAATGACGATCAATTTGTATGAAATTTTTACCAGTTATAGCTGAGGAAATACTAATTCAAGGTATTTTGACAAAATATGGCTGGTGGCTAAATATACTTTGCTAGTTGTGATGCAATGTTGATGTTATAACGTGTCGTGAGTACAAGCTGTTTGCCTGTTTCAACCGGTGTTGTCAGTTGCAACACTGCTTTGATGGTGAACTTCATCTGGTTCACTGATGAAAAATGTTTATTGTATGAGCATTAAGCAATATGGAGCATGAAATCAGCCATCTTTTGATCCAAAAACTACCATATCGCAAGTGGTGTGTGCTGGTGCACTGTCTTGCTGGAAGATGTAAAAGGCAAGCTATCCCTGCAAGTGTGTGTAAGTGATCATTTTCGGCACTTTTTGTGGCTGCAATGGTAAAACTTCAAAAGATGACCCAGATGAAGTTTACCATTGAAGCAGGGCAGCTAGTAAGCAACTGTCAGCACTGGTTGCGACAAGCCAGTTTGTACTCGCCGCACATTATGATGTCAGAGTTACATCATGACTGGCAAAGAATATTTAACCAACGGCCACATTTTGTCGAAATATTTGGAATCAGTATTTCTTGAGTTACAACTGATAAAAATTTTGGGTAAACTGATCATCATTATGAAAAACGATGCCTTTTTATGAAACACCGTGTATTATCATTATAATTAGTACTTTGAAAAACTGTTGCTTATCTGTCTGCTTTTCTGTCTTTTTCGATTGTTTACTTTCCAGTGATGTTGACTTTGTTATTGTTGCTTCACTTTTGTTTTATTTTTGTCTACTGTTGTGACTTGTCATCCGTTCTTTCAAGTGAATGTAAATGAATGTGTGGATGATTTGGGTTTTCTGTAAAGTGTGGGAATTTTCTTCAGATCATGAAACTGTAATAAAGCTGAGTTTTATTGATGATTGTGGTAGGTTTAGTAAGTATGTGCTGGTCTGATGCTACAGCTTTCTGTAAAAATCACAAGAGCAAAATGCCCGAAGTCAAGACCATGTGGAATTTCTGATAAAAATAAATGCTCAGATAGAGGCTATCTTGAAGCAACAGTTGGTGGTTGGTGGCGTGGCATAGTTGGTAATGCATTTTGGATGCAACAAAAGTTACTCTACGCTGGGCCCGGTTAGTACTGCGATGGGTGACTGCCTCGGGGCAGGTAAACCATCTCGGTGCGAAGCCTGCCAGCTAGGTCGACTCAGCCTTCTACCCTTCGTGGGACGGTAAAAGGAGTATCAGCTGTCAAGCTAAGTAATAATAAATGGCAATGGTTAATGTGGTTTCTGTAGCTGCCTATCGGAGGATCTATTGGCTCGAGCTGATCAGCTTGGTCCAAAGGTCGGCAGCCACCTGGCGCTCGTGCTACATTCAGTCAAGTAAACCGTCGAGTGAACTCTCGAAATGGCTGTGCCATGATGACAGCACCGTAAACATTGACATTGGTATTGTTATTATTATTATCAACAGTGGCACTTAGTACCGGTTAAAATGGTAGTTGAGATATTATTGTGACACCAAATAATTTCAGTGCCACTTACATACAGCAAGTAACGTGCCTGTAGATTGCTTTCTGCTGCATTGCATGTTTCAGCCTGCTGGGTACAATCGAGTTTTCTGGCTATCAGCTGACTGAAGCATTCATTTCACCAAAGGATCCACACACTGTAAGACTTTTAATGTCTCGTTCTAGTTATATGATGCATTTATTCATTTCTGTAACAGTGAAGCTACCGTATATAAATTTATCAAGTTGCAATTTTTGTTACTGGTAGTCAACTTGTTAACATTCTGGCAACTGCTGGTGCTTTTATTGGAATGATCTCCATTCGCCACTGGTCATAGATATGAGGAACTTGGTAGAACCCTTCATCTCAGTGTTCATCAACTTCAACTTATGAGTTTGTTAAGTGATGTCAATCTTGTGGTGCTTCAAAGAATTCCAAAATTTCATGTAACGTGGAGAAAATTTGACAAAGTTGATCGGCTGAACAAACATTAAAAGTAGTAAGATAAGGTGAGATAAGGTGATTAGAGTGCAGCTATCAGTGTTGGAAACGTTACAAAACAGTTGATATAGTAGTTGCTGACAGTTAATCAAGCATTACTGAAATATAAAAACAAACACGGATGTTGAGAGCTGCAGACATGAGTCTGGCACAAGTGGCACAAAATATTGTTTATAACTCGAAATTTGGGGCATCAAACCTTTTGACAAATGTTGCTGAAATTCAGCATCAATTCCTTCCAGGTAAGCATTGTCTTTTTTCCAATTTTTTTCTTGGTCCACTCTTCGGTTTTTAGACGAGAAATGGAAAATAAAGAAAAATAAAAATAAAATAGTAGAAAAAAAAAAGTGAAAACATTATTATTGTTTAGTATCACGTACAGGTAGCCTAATGAATAGCTAAGTACTAATAGCTTTTACAAGTAGAAGATAATGTGGGTATGTCCGCTACAATACCGTTTGACTGTTGGACACTTTTAGCAGGAGGTAATCATTGGTTGGTGCTGTGGGTCTGTAGTGCTTCTGTTGCTCCACATATGGTGCTATATAAATTTTATTAGTGTAGTATAGTGTGAGTCTTTATGATTTCTCTAAAAGTATTTTGAGCGATAATGTAATCTTGGCAATTAAAAACATTATCCGTTGGTTGGCTTTGTTTTTTGTTGTATATAAAACGCTCTGATCTGGAATCTGTTATTGCACGCAGTTGCTAGAAGATTTTCAACGAGTGGTAGTTCTGGCATCATGGACCATCACCGATGTGAATCATTGTGAAGAGATAGGACAGGAAGTGATGGCTCTAACGGACCAGGACGGGTTCGTTCCCGGCCAGATTTTCTTCCGCACCATGCCAGAACGACGCAACAGGCACGGAGACTTTATCACAGGTTAATACGAGTTATACGACACATTAAGGCTTATGGCAAGTTTGTAAGCAAAAACTGTTATTTTTACACTACTTCATATTTAGCCTAAAGTGAAGCATGGCAGGGTTTTGATATGTAGGTGATAGCTACAGAAACGCTAATAAATGAAACCTCTCACTATGTCAAACTGGCCCATTAACTTGAATAACAAGCTGGTAATTTCTCATGCCCGTAAATCAAGATTGAATACAACTGTAGAGTCCATAAAAGAACAAGTTTTTGAAACTGCATTTTGCTTCAACTGAAGTCAAGCCTAAATTGGCATCTTCTTACTTATTGACAGTATAATTTCGTCAAATACGCTGTGGCCGGTAAAAAAATTGATCCCATAGACTTCGTACAATAAATATGTCAAATCTGAACGAATCTGGATAATGTTTTGTACACTTAATTTCCAATAGATTCCTGTAGCTGTCACCAAATTTCATTAAAAAATTTTATTTTTTATCCTCCTATTAATCGATAACAAAATATCTCTGTTACCAATATGGCATTACATAGATAAACAAAACCCCTGTGTACATTTTCGTAACTTCAACAAACAACATCTAATTCTGGCAATCTTTTACATCAACAGGTTAAATCTGTCTATGGAAACAATAGTTACAGCGACTTTTGTGAAGTTGCCTCAAAACGTGAAGTGTCCAGTATTAGGCAACAGTTTGTTTAATTCTAACAGTATCTACGGCTTGTTGGGAAATTCTGCGATAAACTTTTTAGGACCATACTCTTTTTCTTGTCTCAGCAGTTTAGTTAAAACATGATCGTCTGCCGAAAACACCATTTTGTTATTGTTTACATTATTTTGATTGCGTCAACAAACATCACTTCTGCTTGAGCGACTGCAGTATGTAACACCATATTGGTAACGAAGATATTTTGTTATCAATATTCAACATTTCATAATTTTGGTAAGAAATAATATTTTTCAACAAAATTTTGCAATCGCTTCAGGAATTTATTGGAAATTAAGTATACAAAACCTTATTCAGATTTGTTCAGATTTGGCATTTTTATTGCACGATGTCTAAGGGATCAGTTTTTTATCGGACACAGTGTACATTGATTTTTCATACCATAGCAGCCAGGTAAGATCAGTCCGAATATATAAAACATTAGCTCTTGGTCAGTGATTTATCTTTAGTTGACACAATCGCTGGCAACAATCATCTTGTCGCTCCAGTCTAAGCCTATCACCTCCAGATCTTCTTTCAGTGTATTTTGCCATATCCTCTTTGGTATTCACTTTTGGTAATATGTAATTGCTGTTGCAAGTTGCAATATGCCGAAAGGAAGGTCATTTGTGTTCAGTGTTGGTATTCATTTTAGTGGAATTGGTTTTGCTTTTAATGAAGGTAAAAGTAAAAGGTAAAGGTCGGACTATAGCTCTTTAGAAGATTGAATCCCTCACAGCTACGGAGCGTCATCTGCCATATGGAATCACACGATGTTACCTGTCACCCGACACGGGTGAACGTGCTCCACTTTAACCCTAGCCAGATAGGCCGGTACTCGATTTACCTACCCTGGAAAGATGGAAAGCTGAGTTGACCTAGTTGGATGGTTACATACTGAGGTGGTTTACCTGCCTGCAGGCAGTCACCTGTCGCAGTTCTAACCCGGCCTGGCATACAGTAACTTCGTTGATCCAATGAAACACGTTACCGCTATGCCAGGCTGGTTTCTGACCATATAAGGTAATGGTGTAAGGGCACTGAAGGTTCTAAGGCAGCCCGAAAGCGTAATGATGGAATCCATACGAAGCCTGTGTGTGGCCTGAATTGTTAGCCCAACGTGCGTACTTTCCAGCATTGCCCACTGATGTTTTTGGCTTAGCCTGATTCAGCTCTGTGAAAGTATCACTGTTATCATTTTGCTTTATGAAAATAACTTGTGGTGTATAATGTGGTATATGGTGAATAATTGGCTAAATGCTAACAGAAGTGTTTAATACCATGTAGGAAACAATTTTCTCTCGTGGTTTACTACGTATGCTGAGCAACTTGCAGACAACATGTTTCCTGTCGTCGACGGACACATTTATCGGTCAGTGGTTCTCAAATCCCAAATGTTAAATCAGTAAAAAGTGACTGGTTTCTTATGTATTTCTGCTTGTATGTGCTAATGTCTTCCTTCTTAGTTTTAGTCTTTGTTTAGTTGTATTTTGTAATGTGGTAGTTACAAAAATGTTGCACATTTTGATTCTGCTAGTTCTTTTGACTGGTGAAAGGTTTTTGTCTCATGTGTGGCTAGCATTTGGACTTTGCTGATGACATAGCGAAAGTGGTGGAGGAAGAGAACGTATGCCAAGAGATGACTACCAAGCTCGAGGAACAAAGTGCACAAGTTGGACTGAACATAAGCCGGGAAAAAACAAAGGCCATGGGAATCACCCAGCGCTCATTACCACAGCCAATAGCCGTTGCACAAGGGAACATAGAATATGTAGAGAGATTCACCTACCTTGGAAGTGTGATATCTAGTGATGGAGATGTTGAAACAGATATCAACACTCGACTGGCAAAACCAGCAGCAGTCTTCCGACGACTTGACAACGTGTGGCGATCGAGCACGCTTAGCCTCAAGATTAAACTGGATCTCTACACCTCCCTGGTTGTCTCTACAGCTGTATACGCCAGCGAAACTTGGAAGAGTACAGCTAGAATATGTCAACAGCTGGACGTCTTTCACCAGCGCAACTTACGAAAGATTCTAGGCATTACATGGAAGGACCACGTGACTAACATGGAGGTGTTAAGCCAGACTGGGCAGCAAAGATTACAGGACATTGTAGCAGAGAGACGACTTCGGATGGCATTCCATATCATCAGGATGCCACCTGGACGACTAGCCAATCACACCATGTCATGGACCCCTTGTGGTAGTGGCAGATGACGAGGTCGTCCAACAAAGAAATGTCGGTCTACATTTAAAGAAGACCTGGTGGATTGAGGAGTCGATCGGAACAGCGTCCGGGCTGTGGCTACAAACAGAAGCAGATGGCGAACTCTTGCTGCTCATTGTCCTGTCAAGGACCAGAGGATATACGTGCTGAGTAAGTAAGTGTGGCCAGCAACCTTCGTTAGTTCATCATACACATGCTCTTTTTTTACTTTTGTTTAGTTCTATTTTTTGCTTTTTAGTTTTTTTCATATTTTGAGCTGTTAATTTTTTAAAAAATTTTTTTGTGGCTGGATGTATGGCAGTAGTATTTAATATGTTGATATTAATTGAGACAGCAGTGGTGGTATGAGTGGTTGTACTAATTTGCGTTGTTTGATCTGAGCGGATTTACAACATTTCTTTTTGTCTGAAAATGATGAACACAAAAATGATGGATCGTCAAAATTGCAGGGCATGAAATAGCAGGACACGAAAATGATGCACCAAATAACAGGACATGAAATTTCGAGACAAATATATATAGTATTAACGAAGATTACATGGCAGTTTTTTGTTCTGCATTTTTATGTCCTGCATTTTTATGTCCTGCAATTTTCAGTTTCGTAGTTTTGTGTTCTGTCATTTTTGAAAATTTCTCATGACCTGCAATTTCATGCCCTGCGAATTGATTTGTCAATTTCATGATCTGCATTTTCATTTCTGTCATTTGTGGCATTTTTTGCTTAATGCTGTTGTTTGCTCACTTACTGAGTGTTCGTTTGCTACAGGTTCTATCATGAACCAGGCACTGTGGCGGTGACCAATGGCATTAGAGTTAGTGTTGCCACAGCATTTGTACCAAGAGCCAGTATCATCGCTCCACCGCACTTCAGCCATGCCTACCGCATTACGTATGTTTCTTATGTTAATGCATATGTAAGTTATATATCGGCAACACTCCACCGTGTAATACAATGTTAGATTTCAGTTAGCCAACTCTCGTAGGGTGATGTAGTTGAAGTTGTGCTGCTGAAACTGCTGTTACTGTTTCTTACTTTTGAATTAACTGCTCAACTTTTGCACAGTAGGTTAGTATTGCAACCAACGGAGAAAATATTAAATTAATTTGTTTTTAATCACCAGTAGCAGTTTAACAACCATTCTTCCGGTAAACTCCTGTTGACTTGTTCCGTCGTAATCTTCAGTTTATGGAGATCATTCAAAAAGTTTGTAGTCTGACACAGATAGCCAAAAGGTATTTACAGGGTGGGCCCAAAAGAATGACTCAACTTGTTTTTGTCAGAACTTCGTCAAATCTTCACCAAATTTGCTAATTTTTGGCATACGGAGAGCCAAGATGATAGAAATATGTGAAGTACACTCATTGTCCACCTCACCTAATTTATGTCAACGCACTGCCGTGTTAAATAGATGCTCTAAATTGTTGCATAATGCTGAGTTGTTGTGCCAGTAAAAGTTCAAACAACTTAATTCACCACACAATAAACTAAAATGTGATTTATTAACAGAATTATAAGTTTGTGTAACAACTTGCTTTCAAATTATTAGAATTTATGCCTTAAGTGTACACAATGGTTTAGACGTGATGCCACTGCTGATAGCAGCATTAACGATCAACTGATCAAACTTCACAGCACTCATTCATGGATTAGACGTGATTTGAACTTATCTGTCAGCTATTTTGTTGTCTGCTATTTTCAGCATAAAACATTTAATACCACCAAATTTATAGAGAATAGGTGAGCAATCTGATACTGATAATCTCTGCCCAATGTAACAATTTGGAGCATCTTCATTTTACACGGTAGTGCATTGACATAAATTATGTGAGGTGTACAGTCAGTCCACCTTACATACTTTTATTGTCTTGGCTATCTATGTGCCAAAAATTAGCAAATTCTGTGAAGATTTGACGAAGTTCTGACAAAAACAATTGGGTCATTTTTTGGTCCACCCTGTAGATTATACTTTGTCAATTTCCAACATTGTCTTTTGTATCGAAAATGCACTTGGTCCAGCGTTTTTCCATTGTAGAAAAAAATTTGATACTGGTCTTCCAGCAAGCAATTTACCATGCAGATTATTAGGGGCATTCATCAATTTTATAGTCTGATATAAATGGACATTATAAATGGCATTGATATTTACTACTGGTTAGAACCATCTAGCACTACAATACTGCATGACTTATTACTGGGCTATAACTGGAATTCATGGCAGAATGCAAATTTGTTCATGATAGGAACATACGAGGACTATCCCAAAAATTTCCAGCCTCGACATCACACCTCACACGATATAGTGTGATTGTTGTAAGGACGACCTTCAAAGTCTATGGGAAAAGACAAAATTTGACCCTCAGCCAACCCAAAACCCCTAAACCGATCGTCATGTCGTGATTACGTCGTGGACGCCTACCACCAAAAAATTCGGGCTCAATCCGCCCAGGGGTTTTTGCTCCCCATATAGGTGAAATATACACTTCTCCTGTTTGAAATTTACTGCACTTTTTTGTTTCTTCAACTCGCCCACAGGCAAGTCCGTTAGACCGATTTTTACGCTTAATATGTCACATGACGCGGTTCTGCGCAAGGAAGTGCTTTTTTAATGTTACAAAGTAAAAATTTAATTTTTGACTTATTTATTCGAAAAATTCGAAAAAAATTACAATGGTGCCTATGGGGAAAATTTAAAAATTCTTTTAACTGTCATAACTTCCGTTGTGTGCAAGATAGAGTCGTAATTTTTGGTTCTAGGATAGGGTTTTTGGGGTTGGCCTAATTAATGGTGACATTTATATTTACCCCCGGTTGATCTTTATTGAGCCCCGTTGCTCTGGCAACAAAATTTGGGACAAAATTGGTTATAACTCGGCTTGCGTAAAAGACTTTTGTGATATTTTTGCGCCTATAGTCGGTTTTCGGTGATGGGCCATCGAATGTCGCCAATTGCATTTTTCCCGATTGACCCCCGTTGCCATGGCAACGAAATTTTGGACAAAATTGGCTATAACTCGGCTTGTGTAAGAGATTTTTGCGAGATATTTGCGCTTATAAGGGGGTTTTCAGGGATGGGCTATCGAATGCCCCAATCGCATTTTCCCCAACTGACCCCTGTTGCCATGGCAACGCAATTTGGGACAAAATTGGCTATATCTCGGATTGCGTAAGAGATTTCGGTGAGATTTTTGTGCCTTTAGGGGGTTTTCGGGGATGGGCCATCAAATGCTGCTAATTGAATTTTACCCTGACCAACCCTTGTTGCCATGGCAACAAAGTTTAAGACAAAATGGGCTATACCTCGGCTTGTACAATAAATATCACCAAGATCCTTGCATCTGACGGAGATGCGGGTTGAGAGTTTGGCAATTAGATGACGTCAGTCGAAGTCTACCGCAGTCAACCCTGATTTCCAGGTATAACGAGTAGCAGCGTAGTAGGAGCAGCAGCTGTAGGCTAGTAGACACATCTAACGTTCTGTACCTGACCGGAGGTATACTGCTCTGCCTTAAAAAAGTAAAAGGTAAAGATACGGATCCTGATAGCGCTTTTTACATGCGTCAGGCTCATTTTCCGACTTTTGAGAATAAACTAGCAAATATGTATGTAAAAGAACTTACCAGTTTATATCTGTGCAGCCCTCATAGTTTGCATGGCTATTTGCTGGTTGAAAGATCCATACCAGTATCAAAGAATATTCTACAACGGAATACGAGTGTTGGAGAGATACTGGAACAAGTGCATTTTATGTGGCTCATAAGTGTGACTCTGTAGTCTAACGGTAACGTGCTGGACTGGTAATCCTGAGGTCACTCAGGGGCACAGGTTCGACTCCGCACTGGGACACTGCCGGGTAACGAGCTTAGGCAAGTTGTTCACACACATGTGCCTCTGTCACCAAGCAGTACAATTTGGTACCGGCTTCACCGCTGGGACATAAACAGGCACACCGCGCGATACACTGGCCCCGTATCCGTGGTCTCGCAGTGTAAAAACTGGTGTCTGGCTGAGGGCCAAGGAAACGGAGATCAGCGCCGCCCTATGGGCCTTAAGGCTCGGGAAGGAGCTTACGTTACTTTACGTTTTACGTATATGAAGAGGTTTTGAATTATGGATTTGATTGATTTAAAGGTTGATCGACTGATTTTCTTAGTTGACTGATGCTTTTAGTATGTCGATGGATCCTGAAGCATCTCCCAGTGACTCGTGTCGGTTGTCAAGTCGCAGTTGGACCATCACTGACGAGGAAGGACGAGAGGAGCTGGTCGAAGGTTTTGGAGTTGTTGGTAGGTGTGCTTTACCTCTCGCATAGCAAGCAGGATGTTATGTCACAACATCTGTCTGTCAATTCTATTTGGTTCGTTTATTATGTTTGGCAGCACATGCTGAATATATAAACACTAGTAGGCTACATAAAAGTTAACAATAAAACATAATACCGTACACAATCGCTAAATAAAACTGACAGTCAATATGATTGTCATCGGAATCGTCATCAATGTCTATTGGAAAAGTGTGCAACCTACATATAACGAACAATTTTTTGAATCTTTCAGTATGTGCTAGAGGAATGGAATATTGTGAGGGATTTCTAAGTCGAGATAGTATACTTTGATGTCATTTTGAGGAATGAGATGATGAATCCAACGTCAAGGCTAGAAAGCTAAAGTACCATGGTCACAAAATGTGCTCAGAAGGAGATAACCTAGAGAAAAACATCATCATCGGTGCTGTCCCTGGATCAAGATCAAGAGGTTAACCAAAGAGGCGCTGGGTGCAAGATGTGGAAGACTGGCTGAAGATGACTATCAACGATGCTGCCAAACTATCTGGAGAAAGAAGCATCTGAAGAAAATAAGTCCATCGAGCCGCCTACCTGTTTATGACGGATGGCACGTGACCTGACATGACCTGAGATAATGAATACACGAGTCCAGACGGATCATTATATTAAAAAATTTGCAAGATATACCTCCACGTTTATCTGCTAGGGTTAGTACGTGTCTGTCTGTGTGTTTATCTGTCCACCTGCCCATTTGCCTGCATGAGAGCCGGATTACTCAAATAGTTGTGAAACGTTTTTATGGGACCGTCCTTCCTAGAAGGAGGTCCCATCATGTGTTGATCCTGTCCGTCTGTCTGTCTCTCCGTCCGTCTGTCTGTCCCGTGCCTCCACCTAGAGAGAAAACGAAAAGGCCTACTAATACCAAACTTGGTAGGAAGGGTCCCTGGGACACGAGCACCCCGTGGACCAATTTCAAGATTAAGGGGTCAGAGGTCAAGGTCACGGCGGCTAATTGCGTTGTTGGCAAAAAATCCACCACCATCAAAGCACGCTCACCATGTAGCGTCGTCAAGTCTAAATGATTCACGAGATGGCAGCATTTGATGTCGCCGTGTGGTAGCACGCACGTAGTCAACTGCAAGGACGGCCCCATAGCGGGCGGCCCCTCAGCGGCTGCACATTCTTGTTCAATGAAATTCTCTGGATGGTTTGGCTGCTAACCTTTGGACCCAGCCAGTTAGCCTAAGACACAGATTTGCCTAAACTGTTACTTCACAGCTTGAAAGCTGATACTCTTTTTGTCAACCCATGGAGGATAGAACGCTGAGTTTACCTGGTTGACTGACTATGTACGGAGGTTGTCTGTCTGTCCGCTGACGGTCACCCACACACATACTAACCCTAGCCAGTGTGGAGCTGCTTCGTTTGTTGAGACCCATGCATTGGCAATACACCGTCTCATCGACCGCTAACTACTGCTACTGCAAATCATGTGTACAAAGCGTCTGTTCTGCGAACTGAACTCGCTTAGTACGAGAGTCGTTCGATAAATAAGTTTACAAAGTGGTGCCATTCCATTAATTGTTAAAGTAGAAAAATCCAAAATATATGTTTTGTGGGGTTTTTTATTGTGAGTATTAGCTGTGAGTTTTGTTACGATGACGTCACTGCGACGTCATTTATAAACTTTAAATACGGCGACGTTGCCATTGAGATCTTCCCATAATGAACAGCATGCCATTATTGTTTTTTTTTGTGGGGAATAAGACTTGATGCAACTCTGATTCATTCTCAAATGCATCCAGTTTATGGCGACAAATGTTTTACGAAACCAACAGTACACATTTGGTGTAAGAAAATGCTAGGTTGGTGGATATTTGCGTCGGATACCGAGATGCAATCAGTCATTCGTCAGTGCTTTGAACAGCAGCCAGCATCATTCTTTGCATCAGGCATTCAGAAACTTGTTGACATATGGGACAAATGTTTGAACGAATTCTGACGATTTGTTGAAAAATGAAACGCTAATGTTTAGCATTTAAAAACGAGACATTGATTTAAGTTTATTCGTCTTTTTTCTCACTCCTGTATGCTGTTTGACGTGTTTGTCACTTGTTAGTGGTGTTAGATTACTGGTGAGGAAAATAATACACAAATAGACTATTCTGTCAACAGGTGACGTTAGAATACTTATGTCATCATCCACAAAATTTCCACATATGTTCGGAAAGAAATTCCCTACAAAACGTATATTTCGGATTTGTTCTATTTTAAGAATTAATGGAATGGCGCAATTTTGTAAACTCGAACGAACTTCGTACATTGCGCAAAATGAACTGAAATGGAGTAAACTGAACTAGCAATTTGTCCACTTTGTACACGTCGTACAATGCAGCTGAATTGAACTGAACTGCACTGACATATTTTAGTTGAGTTAATTCTCTTTATACACTTCTACTGAACTGGCATTTTCGGTTTGTAGCAGCATAGTTTGTATTGGTCCAGACTTTATGGCAAATGCAGTAGCACGTGTCTATGTCGAGGGTCTAACTTGAGTGCCCCATCAGAGTACAGGGGCAGAGCCCTGGGGAGCTAGAGGTGACCTGTCCCCCTTACCGGGAATGAGAGAGAGGGGGGGATGAAGCCTTCTAAAGCTGAAGATTATTTTGCACTAAAAGACAAATTGTCACAAAGGTTGGCTCTAAAATTTCGCTTAGTTCAAGTATAGTTGGGAAGACTTACACACATGGTGTTTCATAAAAATGACCCCTTTTTCTTTCTTTTATAATTCACTCAAATGATGATCAGTTCACTCGAAATTTTTACCAGATGTAGCTGAAGAAATACTAATAAGTTTTACCACTGCAGCCACAAAAAGTGCACAAAATGACGAATTTTACACATTTGTGGAGATAGCTAGACTTTTACATCTTCCAACAAGACAGTGCACTGGCACACACCGCTTGCAGAATGGTTGGGTTTTTGGATCACGAGGTGCCTGATTTTATGCCCCCATGTTGCTTAGTGCTGATATGATGAACATTTTTCATCAGGGAACCAGATAAAGTTCACCATCGAAGCAGGGTAGCAACTGACAGAACCAGCTGAGACAGGCAAGCTTGTACTTACAACACATTACGACTTCAGTGTTACGTCACAACTGACAAAGAATATTTAACAAACAACCACGTTTTGTTGACATTTTGAATTAGTATTTCTTGAGCTACATCTGGTAAAAATTTTGTGTAAATTGATCATCATTTGACTAAATTATGAAAAAAAGAACAAGGGTGCATTTTTATGAAACACCATATAGTTGGGTAAAAACTTATGTATATGGCCAAAGATTGGTCCGGCAGCTGCTGTACCTGTCGGACCAGCTGCTACGGCCCTGCATTTCTGTTATTGGTTCAGTTCACCTCTGTGGCTTTGTACAAGTCTTTGTTGGTCTGCAGGCGAGTATCCGGTGATGAAACCTGGTGCTAGTTACAGTTGGATCAGCAGCACTCATTTTCAGACGACCTACGGCAGCATGAGAGGACACTTCACCATGCAGAACTTACTCACTGGTCAGTATTGGAGGTCGTTGCAGTGGTAGTGTGCCGCTCGGTAGTCTAACGGTAACGTGTCGGACTTGTAATCCTGAGGTAACTCAGAGGCGCAGGTTCGACTCCGCACCGGTACACTGCCGGGTAACGACCTTAGGCAAGTTGTTCACACACGTGCCTCTGTCACCAAGCAGTATAATCTGGTACCGGCTTCACCGCTGTGATGTAAACAGGCACACCGCGCGATACACTGGCCCCTATCCGTGGTCTCGCAGTGTAAAAACTGGTGTCTGAGGGCCTTAGGAAACGGAGATCAGCGCCGCCCTATGGGCTGTAAGGCTCGGGAAGGACATTGCGTTTTTTACGCAGTGGTAGTAGTCGTCAGGGCCTAATTTGTGCCGCTACTGCCCAGTACGGCGTACTCGCACTTGTCTTGGGAGGCCGTATGATGTACCAACAGTTCTTGTTGTCACAGCGACAGTATGCTGTACATTTCAAGGTTTGAAGTGTCACAGAAACAACAAGAAACCTGAGCTAATGCTCATGAGACGTGCGGGAGCCTATAGCAGTTCCTGTTTGCAGATAATCTTGGTCTATCTCTATCCATTTCGTCGCAGTTTGCTCTTTTGCAGCCCAAAATCACTAAAAACCCCTATTTTTAGAGTTCAAGGTCAATCAAGGTCATCAATGTTGACAGTCCTAAGAAGCTCGTCACCAGTGCTCGTTATGATAAGCAGCATGCCTGTGCTTATCCGCAACCATTTTCACGTTAGGCAAGCCAGCAGCGGATAAATAATCACTTTTTAGAGGGATACCCCTATTTGACACCCGGGTGTGCAGGCGTCTTTGAACCTAGAGTGTCCGGACTTGGATTGCTAAAATCTACGTCCAGTGCTGAAAATTTCATACGCAGGTTGTCTTGGTCTATCTCCAGCCATGTCGGCGCAATTTACTATTGAAATGCGTGTCGCAGCCCAAAATCACGAAAAATTCTAGGATTCAAGGTCATTGATGTTGACATTTTTAAGAAGCTCGTTGCCAGTGCTTGTTACGATAAGCAGCATGTTTGTGCCTATCTGCAACTATTTTCACGTTAGACGAGCCAATAGTGGTAGAATAACGTCTTTAGGAGGGGTGCCCCTTTTTTGCCCCCTCATTCGTAAGGACCCCTTTCACCCAGTGGTGTGAAATTTTGTCGTGAAATACTTGAGACACTAAGCTATCATACGGTGAAAACCAGAAGTCTCTATCGCACCTGGCCTTTCAATGGTACCGGGACGTGACACCAGGACAGACAGACAGACAGTCGGACAGAATTACCGTAGCTAATACGCGCGCATATGCTGGCTGTCACCCGTAAAAATGCTATATGCACCAGATGCATTTCTTTACCCCAGAATGCACCAAAAGTCGCTTTGGCCAGGCCTCTACCCTAGAACAGCTTATGGCACTCTCCACAATCCCTAGTCTATTGCTACGGGGGATGTCCATTCCCATTACCCTCCCCTGTCGACACCTTTGGCATCCCGATCAAGGTGCCAAAGTATGGCCACTTTTTTCTACAAATTAAGCACTGATAGCATTACTAGGAGCAGTAGCGGTAGTAGCAGAGGTAAGTTAATGACATAATTATGACGGCACTTATTTTATTTTATTCACTGAAGCCGCCATGGCATGAGTGAGCACAGGACAAAGCCATATAACGCTGACTATTCAAATAACCCACACATGGGTAACTTGAATTGCTGCGGCAGGATTGTTTACCTGCAAAATTCTGTGCTATCAGCAGCCATTGCAGATGTCTTGTTGACTCAGGTATATTTATTGATTACCTCAGCCGAGAAGGTTATGTAATAACCGGCATGTATTTATCTGGCTGTTGATTTGTTAGCAGGATTGCGCAAAAGTTACAGATCGATTTGTCTGACATTTTCATGGAAGGTTACAATTGGCCCAACTTAGAGGTAATTGTATTTTAGTGGTGATCTGGATCAGCATCTAGATCCAGGATCGGATTGAAGAATTCTTACCACTGTTAAATAGTGCAAACAGTGCTGGCTAATACAATTGTTTTTATCCAGGGCCAGATTTGAACCTGATTGGACGCTGTTTGGTAAAAATGTGAGGCCTCTGCATACATTTACAGTTTAGGAAATAATAATCAGTTAAGTTAGTTAATGTTTCCTTTCCGCAGGCCAACGAATGTTGCGCTGCATCAAGTGAACTTTTAAACGTCACAAAACACCATAGAGATGCCCCACAAGCCAATAAATGTCGAGCTGCTGGCCTGTGCTGGTTCTCTTTTTGTGTGGCCTCAGTTTAGTCTCACATGCCTAATTTTGCGTCTTTTTGTGTTCGCCAAGCTACAGCAAAGCTTTTGGCGAAAGGTTAAAGGTAAAGACGTAAAGGTGAAGTATAGCTTTTAAGGAGCGAACCCATCACAGAGCTACGGAGCGTCACCTGCCATATGGGATCACGCAGTGTTACCTGTCACCCGACACAGGTGAACGCGCCCCGCCTTAACCCCAGCCAGATAGGCCGGTACTCGAATTACCTACCCCGGAGGGATGGAAGGCTGAGTTGACCTAGGCGGCTGGTTACATATTGAGATGGTTTACCTGCCAGCAGGCAGTCACCCATCCATCCAAGTACTAACTTGGTGAGTAGTTTCTAGTTTGTTATGGTTGAGTTTGGTTGGTCGTTGCAGGAGCAGACGTTCACGTGGAGTGTCCAACGTTTCACATGAAATGTTTGCCGTACCAGACAGCCGCTGAGAGGCGTGAACGAGCGCTTCGCACCAAGAAACACAACTGACCATCATCCGTCGGCGTCGTGGGTTAAAAAAAATTAGACGCGGTTGCAATTTTTGGACAGAGACTGCAAATTTCCAACAGAGGAGATTTTGGGTGCTAAAAATTTCAGTTTTGCTTCTTTTTTTACAAATTTAAATTAGGTTTTTTAGCCACGAATGTTCATTCTTGGATGAAAATGTTTGGACGAGTAAGAAGAGACTTTTCCACAATCTTTCGACAGCCAAAATTTCAGCCCTTTGGGCAATAGGCCACCGGTTGCCCTTGCTATGACGTCACTGTCATCATCTGCTGCTACTTCACTGCCAATAGCTCACTCTGCGCCGACACAATTACATTTCTGATTGTTATTTTTGTTGACATTTCAATTCGCTAAGTTTAGTTTAGATTTTATTCATTCTATGTTTTGTTTCGATCCATTTTCTGTTTCTGTTCAGTGTGAGCTGCATTGTTCGGTCAAAATTAACAATGACTTGTGTAATGTATACATCTTTACAGTTGAGGGTGTTGTGGCGTAAACACGCCCCTCCTACTTTTTCCCGGAGAAGGAACGTGTTTTTCCTTTGTTTTACTGAAGTCCATGTAAAAGGAAGCCGCGCATGCAGTTTTCATCTTCGTACTTATTGGTATAAATTTATGAAATAAAAATGACTTGCAGCTAAGATTACGTTCAGGGCTGTAGTGCCGTGGGGGCTGCCCTCACCACTTGTTTACGAGGGAACGCAATCATGTCCCCACTCTTTTGCGGGCAATATTGGCAGTCCTGTGTGGTTAGAAATAACCCCCGTGATTTTAGTGATGATCCAGGTTCTGTGGATGCATAATCTGGGATTATTTTTGCAGGATTCTGTGTTGTCTAGTCTTCTGCGATGGTATTCTATTTACCGTGTTAGCTCTTATATCTAGTTTTCATTTTTTTGGTTATTGGTTAATTTATTTCGTCCAAAACGAAGTAATTCACTAAACTGCAGTGATTTGAGTCGTTACAGTAAACTAGCAGCATGACGTAAACACACGACCTGTTGGATTGCGAAATATTTATTTGGTCAGTAGTTCGGTATCATCATCTTCGTCATGACGTCCATACGTAGCATGTCATCCGTCGTGTCTGTCGACAACTGACGAGCAAGTTTAACGTCCGATTACTCAGATCAAGCAGAAAGCGCACTACAGTAGCACACAAAGTCCGTTTAAACATAATAATAGTTCACACGAGTTTGTTGTGGTCTAACAAAGTTTGAAACGTAAAACGAAGATGGACACGGGTAAGACTTATCTATTCGATTGGGTCGGCGTAGCACGTATTACAAACAGCGATGACTTTCAGTCAATCTGATGATTATATAGTAGTTTCACGTTTTAATTTTTGCATAAATCTGCATAAAGCGCTAACACCCAGTATCTCGATAAGATTGTCACATTCTGAATTGTAATTGTGGGTTAAATCGTAATTTTACACTTTCCAGTAGACCTAATGGGAGTAATGGGTTATTAAATGTTGTAGCGGTGTCGCGACCCTCGGTAGAGAGTGATCTCCAATAACAAAATACCGAGAAGAGTATTTTTGCCCCGTGAAAGTTACAGCCATTTACTGGGCTCTTCTATGCCACGAATGCGTTTGTGGCCAGGGCTTCGTCTCGCAGCCCGCACGGGGAGCGCTCTGGCGTTCCCACCCTTTAGATGGTAAAAAAGGAAGGACTCGCTGTCGCATCCCCAAGAACCCTACCCTACAGTCGACCTTGATTTGCTGTCCAGAGACTCGCGTCAGTCTATCTATGTCAGCTGTCTCTAAACAAAATTTCGCCGCCTGAAAATAAATTTGGATTGACGCCCCTGAAATTGCATAGGCTGCCTACCATGATGCATTATTAAAGCACCTAGGCAACTGTAGCTTATCGTAGTAAAAGGACTAAGAATCAGGCTTGCCGTGGATATGAAATTTCCCATCCATATCCACTGATTTTCCGTGGATATCTATGGATATATCCGTATCCACAGACTCCCGCAGACGCTTTTTATGCGTTTATAGCCCTCAAATTTTTGCAAAACAGCAGTGCAAAAGCGACCATTTGTACCCCCTCCCCAGAACACGGCACATGCATTTTCCTTTTAAAATTGTTCAAAAAAACAATAGTAAAAAATAAACACACATTTGCATTGAAATATGATCTTAGTTAAGTATTTCCTAACTTTCGTAAAAAAAATCTACATAATTTTATTGCCCCTGTTTTTGGCCGACCGTTAGGCCGAGCGTTGCGTACAATATGTCATCTGTCTGTCATCTGTCTATCCGTAACGCATGTGTTGTGGCTAACCGGTACATTGTAGGGGTTGGCGATGGTACCGTTGGCTAGGGAAATCACTGTTAAAATTATTTAGGGGCGTCATTTAGGGTTGAGAGTTGAGGTCAATGGACCCTCAAGGATTTATGATGTTAGTTTTTTTATCTGCAAATCGTACCTCTGAAACAGTGTTACTGCTGCAAAAACAATACTTTACATAGACTGAGACCCCCGAGATTATCGAGACCCCAATGAAATGACGCCACCGGTTCTTTTATGCACGATTTTATAGTTAGGCCTACTATCGGTAGGATTAACAATATTATTGAAAAATTTGCAGAATGTTGTTTAATGCACACAAAAGCAATGTTATATGCAAGTAGGTCACAACACCATGAGAGTAGATTATTTCTTGAGTAATGACAAACTAGATGCGGCGGAGGAAGAGAGGGACTTCGAACTTAAAACAAACTAGTGAAGTGGAATTTCAACTGAAGCTGAAATTTCCCAATCGGGCATTGGCCGATTATTCGCCGCTGACACTGCTGCAACTATGGCGACCACGACGACAAAGACGAAAATCTCAAAGAAGCGTTTCTGTCTTCTGTTCTGAGACTGACCGGTCGACACTATAAACAGGAGACACAGCAGACACCGTACATACACGGTGGTCCAAAAAACGGATATCCAGTTTTACTTTTGGGGTAACTTCGGTAATTCAGCATCGATTATAACCATTCTTTCACTGTTACAAGCAGTAATTTATGGCGCGTAAAAGTGAAGTTCTTCCGCCCACCGCACCTCTATTGTGTGACCACATTACCTAGCAAAACAAACACTACTCCTAATATCGGTCACTCAAGTGGCAAAAACACTTACAGCGTTTCATTGATAACAGTATCAATGAATGGCGTCGACGTCTTGAAGCTGTTATCAAGAATGGCGGCGGACACATCGAGCACTGCAACTTAGCTTGAGCAGCGGCACATCATTTGAATACTATCGACAGATAAGTTTAGTCAATAAAACAAAACGCTGAACACCGATATTAGCAGTAGTGTTTGTTTTGCTAGGTAATGTGGT
>Ga0209367_1002806_pt1 | contig 23291 bp, 12 predicted proteins | sample WorMetLIZISLAND2_FD_187412 | JGI IMG/M metagenome (GOLD analysis project Ga0209367, IMG submission 187412) | Marine gutless worms symbiont microbial communities from Max Planck institute for Marine Microbiology, Germany - Olavius geniculatus... ... | reverse complement strand
GCTTATGGTACAGTTCTCGTCTGTCGTCCGTCTGTTTGTCGTCTGTAACGGATGTATTGTGGCTAAGCCTTAGGCGCAGGGGAAAACTTTTTAAACAAATAATTAGCCATGTACCTCAAACAGCATGTGAAATGTCAGCGGTCTAATGCAAGGAAAACATTTTCAAATTGAGGATTGAATGAACGGGTAGGAAATTCAATGGTAAACTGGCCATATCTCAGAAACGGTGAGAGATATATATGCGTATATTTCACCTATTTGCCGAGAAGCCACCTTGTGCAGATTTACATGAAATTCCGCATGAGGGGTCATCTCGCCGACGTAATCAAACGTGACAAATTTTATCTCAATCAGATCAGGGGTTTTGATTCTGTGAGGGGTCGAATTTTTTGGCTTTCCCATAAGTTTTGGACAAATTTGGCTATAACTCGCCTTATGTAAGGGATATCTGCGAGATTTTTGCGTTTATAAGGGGGATTTTCGGGGATGGGCCATCAAATGCTGCAAATCGCATTCTTCCCAATCGACCCCCGTTGCCATGGTAACGACATTTGGGACAAAATTGGTTATAACTTGCCTTGTGTAAGAAATATCTGCTAGATTTTTGCGTCTATAGGGGTGTTTTCGCGGATGGGCCATTGAATGCTGCCAATCGCATTTTTCCCAGACCGACCCCCGTTGCCATGGCAACGAAGTTTGGGTCAAAATTGGCTATAACTCGCTTTATGTAAGAAATATCTGTAAGATTTTTGCGTCTATATGGGTTTTTCGGGGATGAGCCATTGAATACTGCCAATCGAATTTTACCCCGATTGACCCTCGTTGCAATGGAAACAAAATTTGGGATAAAATGGTCTATAACTCAACATATGTACGAGATATCGCCGAGATTCTTGCATCTAACAAGGGGTTTTGAGGGTGGAGCAAATAAGTAATTTTAGTAAGTCTACCATGGTTGACTTTCGTTGCCTTGGCAACGAAATTTGTAGAATTTATCTCCTAGATTTAAGGAGGCCGGCACAGGCAGGCGATAAAGACAGCTACCACCTCCCTCCCCGCTAAAAATGGTTATTTTACCGCAATTATGTCGCGTGGCGTGAAACCGGTTGCAGATAGGCACAGACATGCTGCACATCATAACAAGCACTGGTGGCGGGCTTTTCAGATTTGTCAACATCGATGACTTTGAACGACCTTTAACCCTTCAAAAAGGAGGGTTTGGGTGAATTTTTTCGCAATTTTTCGCTGCAACAGTAAATTGCGACGAAATGGTTGGATGTAAACCAGGACAACCTGCATATGAAATTTTCAGCATTAAACGTAGATTTCAGCAGTTCAAGTCTCAACCCCCTAAGTATAAGGAGATCGGTGTAGGCGATTAAAAACGGCTCGTGTAGGGTGAAAACGGTTGCAGATGGGCAAAGACATGCCGCTTTTTATAAACATTAGCGACAAGCTTTATATTGGTGTGAACATCGATGACTTTGAATGACATTGAACTTCTAAAATAGGGGTTTTAGTGTTTTTGTTTGCAATTTTTGGCTGCGGTGTAGATTTTAAGACCGAATTGCGTCGAAATGGATAGAGATAGATCAAGACAACCTGCGAATAGGAACTGCTAAGGCTGTCGCGCGTGTCATGAGCTTTGCTCAAATTACTAGTTTATTCTGACATTAGGTTTTGCTATTTAAGCCTATTTAGCAAAAAATGATGCTTAAAAGCCCATAGGCCTATCCGATGTCATACATATTGTAGCACAAAAGGTCAAGTAGACTTAACTATACTCAGCTCTCAACTTACAACGACATCTTCGCTGTGTGTTGCATTTTTAGCCGACCGTACTTAAGTAACGGTCCAGCTTATGGTACAGTTCTCGTCTGTCGTCCGTCTGTTTGTCGTCTGTAACGGATGTATTGTGGCTAAGCCTTAGGCGCAGGGGAAAACTTTTTAAACAAATAATTAGCCATGTACCTCAAACAGCATGCGAAATGTCAGCGATCTAATGCAAGGAAAACATTTTCAAATTGAGGATTGAATGAACGGGTAGGAAATTCAATGGTAAACTGGCCATATCTCAGAAACGGTGAGAGATAGAGCCAAGGCTACTATTAATCAATAGGCTAATAGAAAGTTGCATACGGCCGTTCAGATCATTGATGATCTTGAGGGTCACTGGCAACCAGTACAGTATCGATAGTTTGGCTTCTTGTGATATCTCTTGCTCCTTCAGCCGTGTGTTGAGTGTGATTGATAAATTTTCGCATTTAGCGAACCGGTTGGATATTGTGAATACGCCAGCTGCACCCGAGCGGCAAAATGTCGTGACTGCTGCTGCTGCTGCTGCTGCAGTGTTGTCCTGTGGCTTATAGTAAGCGCTTACTGATGCGCGTGGGTCGTTCAGTCTGTGCATCGCACTGCATTGAGGTTCTCGCGTCGCACTATTACACGCCAGTCGTCGTACTGTCAACAGTTCATCAACCGTGTTCAGGTAGCCTTAGTAAATTTTAACTTGTTAAAAACAGTACGTGTCGATATTTCGACATCTTGTTATCGGATTTTTTATGCTCACGTTTTTCTTTGCGTTTCAGTTTTTTTTCGCTCAAGTCCTTTCTTTCATTTAGGCTTCCTTTTAAGTTATTTCTGATCTCGGGCGTGAAAAGTTGAAAAATGTAAAAAATATTAAACTAGAAAATTTTTTAAATAAAATTATAAACCGTGTTGTAAAAAAGTTATGTTAAAATACGGCAAAACAGTTTGTAAAATACACGATATAACAGGTTCTTACAGCTTCTTAAAGTCGCTGTTGAGCTCTGACACAGGTCCATGTGTAAGACATCACACGCTCACAGAAATTAACAATTTGATTGACTTCGCTTCAAGTCTGCAAGTTCATCGACAGCCAACTGTTAGTGTAAATTGTAAAACAAAAAAATGCACAAATATTTGTTGTTATATCGTAACTGCATGTAACTGCATTTAAAACATTTGTGAAATTTTCTATGCCGAAAGATTTGTAAGAAAAAGTTTAAAACATTTGAACAGAATTGCACGCGGCTTTTTGGAGATACAGGAGGTGTGTAGAATAAACGTCGCAGATCATTTTTAACGTGATCACGCGGCCTTACAAATTACGCTTAATTTCAGCGGCAGTTCGAGAGTGGAAAACGAGATGGCTTGGAATTATACTGTCATTAAAATATTGCACAAATGACTTTAACCAGTTATTGATATTTTGCCGCATCGTGAATTTCGCCACGCTGCGATAGCGACTCGACGTTATGATATCGATTGGTAAGGCGCCTGCCATACGATAGTAATATTATTAGCTTCGTTGGTCAAAGGCCCCCTGGCGATGCTCCGACAGTTTGTTAAGCGCAACGAGTTTTCATTTATGTATCTACTGCGCTGTTTAGTTTGTATTTCTATCAATTCTAGGAGTACTAATGCATACGTCCACCCGACGTGCTAGTCCACTTCGCTCTTCCACGCCGGTGACTTGTATTCAAACTTGAATTCATTTTTAAGCCGACCGCACTTAAAAAACGGTCGAGCTTATGGTACGGTTGTCGTCTGTCGTCTGTCTGTCGTCCTTCGTCCGTCCGTCACGGATGTATTGTGGTTAAGCGTTCGGTTATAGGAGAAAACTTTTATAGGAATAATTAACGCTTTATCGAGTCTCTTTGCGTACAAAATTTGGGGATGCAGATCGAGGGAAACATTTTTAAATTTAGGGTTAAATGGAGCAGGTGGGAAAAACGTGCGTTTTTACGCGCGACAGCAGGTAAATGTCATAAAATTCCGCATGAGGGGTCACCTCGCCGACGTAATCAAACGTGCCAAATTTTATCTCAATCAGATCAGGGGTTTTGGTTCTGTGGGGGTCGAATTTTTGGCTTTCCCATAAGAAAGAGAAGTCGCGGTTAACACATGGCTTAGACTACCGTTTAGACTGTGATTTAGAGCACGTTAAACCTTTTAAATCACGGCTTGTGCGGTAGCACCAAGCTGTTGTATAAGCGATGTGCCAAGTCAATTGGAAGGCCAAATTTCGACCCCCCACAGCCCTCACATTTTTCAACCGATCTTAATGAACCTTGAAACCAAAAAAGATATCCGGGATACGACCACACACGCAAAATTTGGTTGATGTGGGACGACGGAAAGGGATCTGCGTAGGGAGGGCATTTTCCGTTACTTTTTGTTCTATGCTTTTTACGCGCGACAGCACCTAGCTGCTGTCGCGCGTAAAAACGCACATTTTTTCCTATCCCCTCCATTTAACCCGAAATTTGAAATTTGGCGATTTGTGACTGCAAAAGAGTGAATTGCGACGAAATAAATGGAGATAGACTAAGATTACCGGGAGTCGAATGGTCACGTGACCGATGACGTCACGTGACCACAAAAGGTCAAAGTCGTGGCCCCATTATCTTTGAGGCGCCATAGCTTCATAACGGTGCAAGATAAACGCATGGTGACGATGGACCATTTATAATAAATCAAATGGTCTCGTGACTGACAATGTCCATTGTTTAGTTAAAATAACAGAAAAGGATGAAAGGATCATTGCTGCTGTTCAATTTGAAATTAAACTGTTTGATTTTTTTCTACCAGTCTTAACAGCTCACTGATTATATTTATACGGACATATAGGTCTACTGTGAACTATCGAAATGCATTGGACAGACTCCGTGTTCGTATGAACATTATCTTGTTGAACAATGCAATACAGAGCCGGTAATAAAATTGTTATTTACGATTATTATATAAAACGCCATACAGAATGTTATTGGTAATTATTATTAACGAAAAACGGGATGAAAACTTGTTATTTTTTCAGTTCGCACGGAATAGCGCCATTGTTTGTCGCTGTGCTTAACTCAGACGCAGCCGTTGCATCCGTCGGATCGTTGATGACTGTAGTGATGTGATGTCTTCGATATACGACATGGAAGACGACGACGTCGAGATGCTTTCCACCGACTGCCTGGTCGCCCTCAAGTTCCCTGACGACTTTGCCGAGTTCCAGGCTCGAGCGGAGGGCGGCGGCAGCACGTACGGCGTGCTGAAGCGCCACGGTTTCGCGCAGCACAGCTTGCGGGTGGTCGCACCGAGTGACCCTGAGGTTGACGTGGTCGTGCCGCAGCGACGGGCCAACAGTCTGGTGGCGCCGGACGTGTCGTCACGGCCCCACAGTACGGAGACCAGCTTCGCCGGCAATGCACAGAGTGGGCCAAAAAATGGTACATCGTTTTATACACCAATAACTTCATCAAATATTAACCGATTTTCAAAATTCTTTCATCGTCGCATTCAGAAGAAAGAACTGCGAGACGTTACAGTTACTCTGAACAATAACTGAGATAGGTTGTTTCCCGTTGTTCAGAGAATGGCCCAGAAAGTTCTAGGTGTGTATGTGGGCCAAAGTTTATGGTTGCTATCATATTCGACCGAAATGCTGATCCTGACCCCTTTCCCCTAAAAATTTTTTGGAGGTCAAAATTTTTCATCATTGTTTTACTTTTGGCTTCACATAATTTAAACCAATGGTTCTTAAAACAGAAACATTTTTGATAAGTCAAAATTTAACAAAAGATAAAAAGTTATTATTTGTTTGCAGTGAGGTACAAAAGTGTGGAATGGTCGAAACATATCTGGGCATTGTAACCCCCCAAATTGACACACCCGATTTTTTTGCCAATTTTGACCAAATGTTCCAAAAATTGTCATTAATTCAAGGGATGGCCCAGAAAGTTTACGTGTGTATGTGGACCAATGTTCAGGGTCTTTGCCACATTTAATTGAGATACCTACCTTACCGCCCCACACCCGTAAATTTTTGAGGGGTCAAAATTTTTGTCATGTTTTTACTTTTTGCTTAACAATATTCAAACCCGTTTTTCTTGAGATAGGTAAAAGATCGACGAAACAATATTTTAACACATGAGAGAGTATTCATAGCCCTTTCAAACGACGTATATACTTACGGGGTAGTTAAAATACATTCGGGGTTCTAAGCCCATAAAGTGACCCACTGTAGGTAATATTTTGGATTTCGCCAATTTGGCGCCATCTGGTAAGCTCACTGTGGTGAACTTAAAGCCCCGACGTCAATGCCACACGATAGGCCAGGCCAAGATAAACAATGCTTGTTCCTGACACTTTTTTCCTAGGGGTCACCGTCTAGGGACTAGAGCCAAAAACCCGGTTTGTCACGAAAATAGCTAAAAAAATTTTAACAAATAATTATGTTTCAGACAATTTGTTTAAAGTAAGTAAGTAAGTAAATGATTTATAAAGCGCCAAAGTCTTAGAAAGAAAGATGTGGTATGTCTAGAAAATGTGCTTCTACGCCATGCATTTTCGGCACCCCAACCACTCGTCAGGGCGGCCGATTTGGCACAAAATATCTACTTTAGCGCCACTTAGCGACTTCAGTTACAATTGCCGTCGGGCCCATTTTTCGCATTTTTATACACAGTGGCTCAGTTTTAAAGCGGCCAAGTTCCAGCTTTGTATTTAATTCCGGTCAAATTTGGCGTGCAGTTCAAAATGGCGAAAAGTCCGACTTGCCCGGCCATTGCGCAGTTTTAGAACTTCGCCGGTATGCAACTAAAGTTTGACTGGACCGATCTTCATGAATTTTTCACACGATATTCTGTTGCAGTTTGGGTAACACCCTACCCCCACCCCACCCCATTTTTGGGGGGGGGACGGGCGGTAAAATTCCGATTTTTTGACTTTGTTATTTCTAGCTACCTCACATCGAAACTTAGCACTGATGTCTTGTACCAGTTTTCTGTTTGAGGTTGGCGTTACTTCCTCGACTCCAAACACGCTGAGTGTTACAGATATTGTCTTGTTTTAATGGTTGCTTTTAAGACACTGACATTTTACAAAAGTAGTGTAGCAACTCACTTGAGATGTGGTGGGATCTTTAGCGACAGTGTTACTACGAAGTTTCTTCAGATTCTGACAGTGAAAGATTTTTGAAAATCGGTTAATATTTGATAGAATTATTGACATATAAAAACATTGTGCCATTTTTGGCCAATTTTGTAGACGCCGGGTTCACAGACCAGAAGCTGATCCTTGCCGCGCTGTGCGAGCAGTCGCCGCACCAGCAGCGTCGTCAGCGCTATCATCATCATCATCGCAGCTATCAGCATAGCGATCTGGAACATAGCGACAACGAAGACTCAGAGAGCCTTCGTCAGTACGAGCGTCAGCGGCGCCCCAGCAGTGTCCAGTATCCTCCCAACATCACGGATACAGGAAACCATCATCACATGCAACATCATCATCATCATCATCATCGCAAGCATCAACGGCGCCAGGCTTCTAACGACCAACATCTTGAGCCGCCGCCGTCCAAAGAACCAACCATTAAGATGGACACGTTACAGGTGTGTGCGCGCATGATTGTGCGGTGTGATCGTGGTGATCGTGGTTATTATTGCAAACCTCGTTTTTCTTACAGCACTTACGGGCGCGCTTATGGTACAAGGCTCGGTGTCTGGCTGTCTGTCTGTCTGTCTGTAACGCATGTATTGTGGTTAATGTATTAGCTTAGAAATTTAATCTGTTCTCAGTAGCCAGATATAAATGTCTAAGCTAATGCATAATGTTCGTGCTTACTTATACTTTTTGATTTTTGCCGTTTTACATCAGCACTTATACAACACTAAATGAATTGCTTGCAGTTTTTTTTATATATAATATTTGCAGTTTTATTGAAGTTTGAAAAGTCACTGGCCAGTTACTTTGTACACAACAACAACAACTACTACTACTACCTCCAGCATCTTGGATTTTGTTATTTGTTTAATATAATAGCAAGCCTGTATGTGGGACCGCAAATTTAATCCACATACCAAATTTCATGCAAATAGGTGAAAAAAGCAGTTATAAGTGATGAACGACATTTAAAATGGTGACCACCGCTATCTTGAATTTACTACTTTTCTCGATTCTGGTCACATGATTTATTTCCAGTAGCAACTAACCACATTCCTGCAAAATTTTATGAACCTTTTTCAGTCTGCAGCTGATTTGTTATGCTTTGTGCTAAAATACAAAATGGTAACCGTCGCCATGTTAAATTTTATTTTTGTTCGATTTTTACGCGCGAAAGCAGCTACTGCTTTCAGCGCATCTTAGCCATCGCAATTCTGTCCGTTTGTCCATCTGTCTGTCTGTCCGTCTGTCACTTGGGTGGATCAGTCAAAAACAGTGCAAGATACAATCACCAAATCTTTACCGTCGGCTGCCTGGAAGACTCTAGTTTCAGGAACCGTAAAGCTTTTCTATAAATTCGAAGGGAGTCACCCCAAACAAGGGCGCTAAGTGAGAGGGTGGTGGGTAAACTTTGCGATTTTTGGCCAATAAGTCGCTGTATCTCAGTAACGGTGCAAACTGTTGGCGTGGGGTAGTTGGTAACGCGTTTGGGATGAAACGAAGTTACTCTACGCCGGGCCCGGTTAGTACTGCGATGGGTGACTGCCTGCGGGCAGGTAAACCATCTCGGTGCGAAGCTTGCCAGCTAGGTCGACTCAGCCTTCTACCCTCCGTGGGACGGTAATATGAGAAGTAATGATTTATATGGGTTACGGAAGGTGGTGACCTTAGTACAGCTAACTGGGGCTGCCTAGTGGCCGTGCGGCTGGCGGCTCGGGTTAGTGACGAAAAGCGCATTAGAGGCGTTGTACGCGAGATGCGCTATACAAATTGACACGTTTAACTTTTTACCTTTTATCGTTATGCAATCCAGATAGAGAATTTAGTATTTGTATATTAACTCAGCGTGAACACCCCAATTTTTAGCTAAACTACTGAACCGGAACTGCTATAGGCTTTCGCGCTTCTCGTGAACATTAGCTCAAATTTCTTGTATGGCATAACTACATGTAGAACGCCAAACTTAGCTCGCATGTGAAATTTCGTGCAAGTACGTGCAATAGCAACTAAGTTATGAGCGATAAACGAAATTCAAAACGGCGGCCGTCGCCATCTTGAATTTATTATTGTTGTCGATTTTGGTCAAACGATCTAATTCTGGTAGCAGCCGACGACATTACTGCAAAATTTCATTAATCTATGTCAATCGGCGGCTGCGTTATTGCTGTTGTGCAAAAATCCAAGATGGCGGCCGCCATGTTGGATTTTATTTTTGTTCAATATATTCAAAACCTCAAAAGGAATACACCTGCCAAATTTCGTGCAATTATGTGCAATAATAAACGAGTTATGAACAATAAATAAAATTAAAAATGGCGGCCGCCGCCATTTTGAATTTATTATTATTGTTCATTTTGGTCAAATATTCCGTTTCCGGTAGAAGTCGTCTACACTGCTGCAAAATTTCATTCATCTACGTCAATCGGCGGCCGAGTTATTGCTGATTGTGCAAAAATCCAAGATGGCGGCGGCCATCTTGGATTTTGTTTTTGTTCAAAATTTTCGCATACCTGCAATGTAGGACCTCCAGCGTAATACACGTGCCAAATTTCGCGCAAATATGTGCAATAATAAACAAGTTATGAGCGATAAATTAAATTTAAAATAGCGGCCGCCGCCATCTTGAATTTATTATTTTTGTACATTTGGCCAAACGGTTTATTTCCGGTGGCAAGATTTTATTCATTTACGTCAATCGGCAGCCGAGCTATTGCTGTTTGTGCAAAAATCTAACATGGCGGCCGCCGCCGTCTTGAATTTTATTTTTGTTTAATATTTTGGCATACTTTCAACGTAATACACATGCCAAATTTTGTGCAAATTTGTGCAATAGTAAACGAGTTATGAGCCATAAATGAAATTCAAAATGGCGGCCGCCGCCATCTTGAATTTATTATTTTTGTCCATTTTGGTCAAATGCTCTATTTCCGGTGGCAGCCGTCTACGTTACTGCAAAATTTCATTCATCTACGTCAATCAGCGGCTGAGTTATTGCTGTTTGTGCAAAAATCTAAGATGGCGACCGCCGCCATCTTGAATTATAATTTTGTAATGCTGGACCACCAACGAAGTCCATTTGTGCACCTGAAATTTCCCTTCAAATTTCGTTTTTGTCGAGTGCGTATTTTTCGAAATATCGTGATTCGAAAATTTCGCAAATTTGGCTTAAAATGCCTATTCAGGCTCCCCAAAATCATGTTTTTGGGGAGTTTTGACCCCCAAACATTATTTTTTTATCACCGACACCCCAAAAGGCCCTACCTTACGCGGAAACACGCGTTTTGAGCCATAAACGGTCGTAATCCGTTTTCTGGTATGCCCTGTAGGCGTGAGCAAGAATGCAAAAAAGGATAAAACACAAAAAGTAACGGAAAATTCCCTTTCTACGCAGACCTACTTTCCATCGTCCCACATTAACCAAATTTTGCTTGTGGGGTCGTATTCCGGATATCTTTCTTGGTTTTGAGTTTCATTAAAATCGCTTGAAAAAAGTGGGAGCTGTGGGGGTCGAAATTTTGGCCTATCCGTTGACTTGGCACATCGCTTATACAACAGCTTGTTGCTATCGCACAAGCCGTGATGCTGTAACTTACCAGATGCGGATAAGAAAATTAGCTCTATCGCAACGATGAGTTAAGTAATAAATCAGTCAGCCCTGTGAGTTATGCTCTTATTTCGAGACGAGGGAAAGGTTAATTACATACTCGAGAAAGACGTATCGCTGTCGGTAAATCGTCAACTCTTTTTCTTTTCTCGCTTACGCCCATAACGTCACTTCTCATTAACTCGGCGTGCGGGCAACCTTCCGTCTGCCTGCATTGTCAAGCGTCGTGATTTAGTATCTAACCGCCGCGGTGTTAAAACAGAGAAGCTAATGGAAACGCAGGGCTGCGCTGGAAGCATATAGACTACGCTGACGACGTACCGGAATTAGTGGGGGCTAAATCAGTTAGCTTGTGTGCCGATGCGTGCTATCCTGCGCCGGCCGTGTCAGTCCTGACCTTATACGTAACATCACATAAAATAGAGTGCATACCTGTATGCTGTAGTTAGTAGGCTTACAGCGAAACTTGTATAGGCTACTGACTACCGCATATTATGCAGTCTAAAAATACACCTGAGAAAAATGCGGTTTACTTTTTTTCCGACAAGTTACACCAAATATTAGTGAATCAATTTTGTGAGCTAAATGCATTGTGACTCAGCCCACTAATTTTGTTGGTCGTGGGCCCCTCGACCGTGATAGAAGAGCGGTAATAGCCATTTTAAAGCTGAGAGTGTGGTCGCGAGCAATGAAACATGGATGAGCGGGTGCCATGACTGGTCTTTGACTGTTCTATAGAGTTATGGCTAGACTCACTTGCCGAGTTATTAATTCCACCGTAGACCTACAGCAGCAAAGTTTGACCTCGGCTGCAGCGCACGTGACTTACGTGACAATAGAACCTTTACCGGTCATGCAGCTCTGTTGGTTGTAAACGTTTCGCGAGTTATCGTCGCCGCTGTCTTACTGTCACGGAATAAATGCTGGAAGTCGGTCAGACGGTGACATCGTGGCAGCAAACGTATTGCCACGTCGACTCGACGTATGGTAGCTCGCGCTAAGCAAATTTCGACGTGCAAACAAACCGGCCACACGCAAGCCTGTTATTTCTATGACCCGTTGCACGTAGTAAAGACACTAGACTGTAGGACCTACGGTATGGGTCAGTTCGCTTTGAAACGAAAATGGACCGCATATAGACTATTCTGTCCGGTATGCATTGCACTTGGTGAAAACACGGCGACGAGTTGATTGTTCGTCTGCTAGCGACTGCACTACCTCGAAGTGTTGGTAATAATGCCATTTGTTTGTCTCGGTTATTTCAAAATAATAATAAAACTTAACAAAAACAATACCAATTGGCCAATCAGTCTTCATTTACGCGACCGTATAAAGCACAGTAAATGCAGTTAAACATTGATAAGGGGTTTAAGTGCGAGGGCAAAAAGACAGTAAGGCTGCTGTTCTTAAAATTGTTGTAACTTAAAAGCGCCCTTAAAATTTCTGTCAATGCATTCGTCAAATATGCAAATTTCTGATTCACTACGCAGGAAATTCGAATTTACAGTAAACTACTACCAGGCCCAAAAAACTGCTGTTACTAGTCATGGATGTGTTAGTCCAGAATAATTAACGACGCAGCCTGTGACAGAATGCCCTGTAGACCAGACGGCTTACTAATGACGCTGGGTTTGGCGGAATTGTAAGCACCCCAAATTGCTACAGCCAAAACGTGTTCACAGCATCAAACATTTCTAGAAGTTGGGTCAGTTTTAACCGTTTATGTACGTGATTAACAGCAGCAAAATGTTATGTAGAGATAGTGCATTCTGTTATTGCACAAGTTTGACAGCTTTCGTTGTGATGGGATGTACCCGTCCAATGGAAGCTATGGACGATAAAGTCATACGCTGTCAGATCAAGTATTCACCGTGCTTAACTCTTACGCTGGTGACATAGAGAAGCGTTAGGCTATACAGTGTTGTGATTGCAGCTACCGACAGACTTTCATTGCGCTCGACGTCACTCTGGCGGTGAGGTACCTAGCGGCAGCGGCCCGGTGGCAGACGTTCCCAGGCGTCGGTCCCTCCAGTCGACCAGGTCGTCGCCCGTGGTAGGTGGCGTTGACGGCGGCGGGCAGGATGTCGGCAGCGACGCGACACAGCAAGGCTGCAGACGACGATCGTTCTCAGTCACGCCGAAGGGCGACGTCGTCAACGAGGGCGACGAAATTCTACCGCTACAAGGTTCGCTTCTTCAGTGCCTTTTGTCCCTATACCTGGTTGGCGCAGCTTGCGCTCAGTAAAAATGGAGGGAAAACTTTTGTTAAGGGTGTAGATCAGAACTTCCCTTATTTTTTACTGGTATTTTACATCTTTAACAAAACTTTTCCCCTTATTTTTATTGGGCAATTAACAATCTTAACAAAAGAAGTAGAAGCCCAAGGAAGTGGGGGGGGAACATGAGTCCAAAAGTAGGGGAAACTTGAGTCTAAAATGGAGGGACTTGAATCCAAAAGTGGGGGAACTTAAACCCGAAATTGGTGGGGGGGAAGTTGCGCCCGATTTCGATTTTAGATTTTGGGAGATAGAAGCCAGTGCGCTTCTTCAGCTTCTTCATTTACCACCCACACCTGCTCCCGGGCGGTAATCTCTTGTCTTTCCTCACCACCTACCTGTCAGACGTCCATTCATTGGCTGTCGTCGAAGCCACCCACGTCCGTATATTTTATTTACATTGCATCGTGTTTTGTGAAAATTCCACTTTGTCGCCGACGTTAATCTGAAGAAGAATTGTCCGACTACAGCAATTTTTTGTGTGCAATTGTTGCTTAAAATGCTAGTAAGCCTAAGATGGTACCATTTTTACAGTAGGTTTACGCAAAAGTTATTGAGCAAAATTTTCGATGAAACTCAATGGAAACATGCAGGATTTTTTTCACCTTAAAACATTTTTCTAACGTTTATCTGCAGAAAGATTGGCCGACTCTTAGCGTCACAGTTATGGGAGTGATAAAATGGATGATGTTTCTGGGTCACATAAGCTAGAGCAACAGACAGCTGAAGAGCTACTATATGTAAGTAAGTAAGTAACTAATACTTCATTACACAACGGTCAAACGCCATTCGAATTACAAAAAATTCAACATAGCAAATTGCAAAATTGCAAGTTAATATAAGTAAGTACGACAGCAGGAGTAAAGAGCTGTATATGTGTTCGTTGGACGAAAGCCGGACCGACCGTCCTGCCTTTCGGCCGCAAAGTTAGCCAGCTGTGGCTCGGTATAGCCATAACGTGACGGTCCGACGGTATAGTCGTTACTTCGTTAAAGTCGCCGCGATGGTCCGGTCGAAACTGTACCGTACGGCGCCCTTGGGAACGGGTCGTGATAACGATGTTTGATCGACTCTCATTGTTTGTGTGCGTCTGGGTGTGGTAATGGGTGTAGTTGGGTGTGGTGTGGGTAACGGGACAATCCGTGCACTGTTCCGATCTAATCCCGCTTTGTGCGAAATAGAAACATGCAGAAAATATACTCTAGGCCTAGACTTGGTTCTCGTGAAATACGTCGCCACTGAGTTTGGACGCCGTCGCAAGCCTAGTTAGTTTAGTTTGCATTTCTACGGCTGCAAGAATTGACCAACAAAAAGGCACTCGTGAAATTCACTCGCTTTTAGCCTCATGGGATGTTTACACGATCCAGCAAACGTCCAGCAAACTTCCAGCAAATGTATTCAAAATACACGTGCTAATGCTGGACGTTTGCTGGATCCTGTAAACACTTTATCACTCAGTGCACGAATCGTCCTAATACAGCCATCAAGGGGACTGCACTAATCGTCCCGTAACCGTGGTGTGGTGTGCACAGGCCTTCAGTCGCAGACCAGTTGTACCGGTGCCGGTGGCGACAACGACGGCGACGACGCCGACGATGACGATGACGTTTACCGCGTCCTGGTGCTCGGAGGCCCAGGCGTCGGCAAGACCGCCATCGCCCAGCAGTTTCTCACGTCCGAATACATGGCGGCCCAGAATACCAGCTTCGGTCAGTTTTGTTAGTTCACGTTTTATGCGCAACGTAGCCTAAACTAAACGGCAATGTATATACTATATAGTCTGTGCAATCCGAGCATGGTTTAAGTACGCACTGTCTGAAGTGGTACAAGCTCGTACTGCGTACTCCTCTATCCACTCTTGCTGTGCGGTATCTAGTACATACTGTGATGTTCATCTTCGTTGTCCAGGCACGTCTTCTTCGGCTTTTTGGGCGATGTTTTTTTTTCAAAAAATATTCTCTGCTTTCTTTTCACAAATTGAACCTCTGGTTTGCTTATTCATTTGCTAATTCTACCCCACTTCTGTCCGTGCGTTCAAAAGTAAAATAAGCAAACTCGTTTAAGTTTATTATCTACACTGTGTCTCAAAAAAACATTCTCGACATTTTTGTCGGTAACTTGAAAACCAATCATCCGATTTTGATAATTTTTGGTAGGAATATTTCTGACACAACTTAACAACAAAGGACCCTTTAGTTTTCAATCTCACTTAATGTATGCTTCTGCACTACCTAGGGAAAGCAGATCAAGCGAAATATGTGTTGAAATAAACAGAAAACCTAAAAAAAATATCCGCGACATTATCGATCGTAACTTGAAGAAAAATTAGCAGATTTTAATAATTTTTGGCAGAAATATTTTTGACACAACTGGCTATAAAATATGTGTTTTAGTTCTTACCTCATCCAACATCTGCTTTTGCGCTACCTGAGAAAGCAGACCAAGCATAATAGGTGTTAAAATGAATGAAAAACGTCGATAAATTCCATCTATCTAAATCTGTGGGCCCCAACAGCCGGTCTGTTACAAGGTTTGACTGTCATGTAGCAGTGTGTCTACCAGCTGAAGTTTAGGAATGTTTGTGAAGTCAAGAAGCGACTGGCACAGCCTGGATTGGTCTGGAGCAGAACATTATCGATACTGCTGTCAATGAACGGAGAAAGCGTCTCCCTTCCTGTGTTTGCGTAGTGGGCGAACACTGCAAGCAATTTTACTACAGGCAGTTGAAAAATGAATAACTGGATGAAATGTCAGCTAAAGTGCCAAAAATGTGAACAAAATGTGTTTTTACGCGTTATTTTAATTTAGCAATCATATTGCATTGGATAAAAAGCGATATTTTGTTGGTTGTGTTTTCCCAGGTAGTTCAGAAACAAACGTTAGGTGAGGTAGGAAACTGAATGGTCATTTGATGGCAAGTTGTGTCAGGAATATTGTACCAAAAATTATCAAAATCGGATAATTGGTTTTCAAGTTATAGTCGAAAATGTCGGGGATGTTTTTTTGAGACACAGTGTACTTTCGATTTGTTCCGGATTTGTTTACAACATTTCATACAACAAAATACTGTAGCCTAAAACAAAGCGTTTAAACCTACGACTAATCAGTCCACATCGAGTTGTACACAACAAATGCACAAAAATCGAAAGCCTACAACAGTCTACAGCTCGTCGACTTGTTGTCCACAGCAAATCGCGAAGACTTAGCAGAATATAGGCTTTATTTTTCACTTCGTTGGAGCTTATGGTTGTCGCGCGGTCAAAGCTCAACTGGCCGCGGGCGCGGAGTCTTTTTTATAGCATTAATACACTGACCGACCGACCGGTTAATCTATTACGTAGGCCTATTGCGGAACGTGCGAAGTCGCGTGACAGAAATGACGACGAGCTATATGGCCCACCGGCTAACTTATGTAGGAGACGTTTACGGCGGATCACGATACAAGTAATGCATACAAATTTCGTGCAAAGCTGACACCTTTTGTCGCGCCGGTTGAGTCATGGATTAACTTCAGAACCACGGCTCTACTGCGGTACACTGAAATGCGGCCACGTTTACGTGTATGTAATGCCGAAGCTGTTGCACGTAAAACAGGCTAAAACACGAGCGCGAAAGCTTTATGTGTCCGTTTGTCTGTCGTCTGTGCGTGTCAAACATATTTATTGTGGCTAAATGGTACGTCTTATCGGGAAGAGGAAAGGGAAGGGGAAGAAGAAGGAAAAGGGGAAGGAGAAGGGAAGGGAAAGGGAAGGTGGAAGAAAGATAGGTTAAGAAATGTTGGACGCACGGACGCACGGACGCACGGACGGACGGACACAAAGGTGATTTTGTACTCTGTCCAAGCTATGCATAGCATTGCATTGGACAGACAAAAAGTCAATGATTATATTTACCGTGCGCTAATCGCACACGCTTATCGACGGCGTATAAGCAAAGAGTTGCGTGGCCGCTTGTTTGTTAATGTTGCTGCTATTAAGCTTACTTAGGTATGAGCAGGAAACTAACTTTAGAAATATTTGAGGCTGTTTTGGCTACATCATTGTCGACAACTAAAGATTTTTTCTCAGCTGATATTTTAGCTTCGAATTTTGTCGACCTGTAGGTCTTTACTACCATCCAGAGTGCCCTTAGATGACGTAATACTACCCAAGATGTCATACAATCCACTTCAAAAGTTCAGACCGTACACAGGGATGGAAATTAGACTTTACCGCGACTTTAATGGATAGGCCGTGCGAGCGCGCACGGTCAGTAACACCATGCATAAAAAGTTCTACTTCAGTCACTAAAAGCAGCACAAAAATATAATAGAATCCATAAGTAATTGATAGGCCTATAGCAAACATGAAAAAAAGCAGATCAATAAAATGTAATACATTTTATTTAATTCACTTTGTGTATCGGATGTAGCCACTATTATTTTGGAATAATTTTGTAGTTGTAAATTTGCTAAGGTCGTCAAAAGACACTAAACACAGGCTGAGATAAACGCTCCGTATGTTTTATCGCAACAGCATAATTATTATTATTAGTACTTCGGAGGTTCACTCTTATTCTCTTAGTTTGTTTTAATGATTTCTTTGTCACGCAAGAAACGCACTTACTGTCAAGTAATTTTGCACAGTTATAAAACCGTTCGTTGATTGTGATTCAGCGAACATGATTACTTGCATCATTATTTGTTTCGATATTTTTTTTCTTTTCGTCCTTTATTTTTTCATCAGTTGACACTGCTGCACCGGGCGTATAGCAAGAATTGCTAATGACAGTTCGCAGATCCGCATAACACCGCAAATGAGTCGACTAAGAAAAATATTAAATGCAGCTGGTCCTTGCACCACTATAAAGTACACTGCCGAATTATTGAATGCGTTGTTGCTCTCAGAGGCATAATTTCGATTCCAACGTGGACGATGGATGGAGCGACTGAACGTAGCAATAGCGGATATAGGTTAATAAAGACGATCTCTAAGTTTTTGGCTCATGGCAATATATGCCCATTAACGCGCTGACAGTCGCTCGATCATGTTAACTTATTGTGCTGGTCATCGTTTCGGTCAGTGCTTTTTGACATCGCATATAGACATAACTTGAGCACTTCCAGTTGCTGTCGAATACGCACCTCCGATTTACATAATCTGGTCAGGCTAATTTGTATTGGGGCGAGTAAAAATGCAGAACTGGAAAATGACGGACTGAAGAAAGCACGCCATTTTTTGTTCTGCATTGCAGCTTGGTAACAATGAGGGGGGCTTGTTTTATTAAACAATTTTGTGTTTTAATTGGGTGACATCAGGAGGAAGAGTTTATGTGCTATTTTTCCTGTTTGTTATCGAAGTGATCTTCTAAAAACGATCCAATGTGCGTTTTCCGGCTATGCGTTGATTTCGACTACAACACTTGAGTCTATTATAAGTTAGAAAGTGATTGAATAAATAAGTAAGTAAGTAAGTAAGCATGCAATCTATTGAACACTTGTGATCTGAAGCACATGCTTGCGATAAAAGATAAAACGCATTACAAAAACATGAAAAAGAGCGCAAAACAACAAATGTCAAATGTCAAATGTCAAATGTCAAATGTGAATTTATATAGCGCATTGTCGTCAAAACCTCTAATGCGCTGAAAACATTTACAAAAAACGAACAGAACAAAGCAATAATATGTAACGTAATTTAAATATTGTTATAGTTAGTTCCTTACAAAGCTCAAACAAGCACTGGCCGTGGTCACTGTAGCCTACGAAGGGGTGCAATCGACCCCCCATGCAGCGTATAACGTCGAGTCGAATGCACGGTCCTGGCGACTTGCTGTTCAAAAATGCACGACCATTCAGCACGTCAATACACTTGGCTGAACAGTAAACGCCGACATTTCCCGTCTTGTGTCAATTGCGCCACAACCGCAACACGAATATGCAGTCGAGTGGCCTCAAGTTATTCGACTTCTCTTTACTGTTACTTGAACGACCGTTCCACATTTTCCGGTTCTTTGGCGGCCTTTACACAGCTACTGCCGCGGTGAATTTTGCACCTTAAACAAAGACACGAACCTGCTGCCAGATGCCGTAGTTATAATGCAAAGCGATAAAACACTTTTAAAAGCAATCAATGTTTTATTTGCTCTTTGAAACATGCTGACAATAATCCACCACTAAAAAGTTGCAGCGATAGAGTTTACACAAACAAAACATGCCCTTTTATGACAGACGTTTTTTTCACTCCATCGGAATTTTTTCTCACTGTTAGTTAATTTTTAAACAAAACTTTTGTAGTGTAAATTCAGTGTAAATCTATTTTAAGTATAGATGTAAAACGTTTTTACGTTTTTTTATTCTTGCCCCAAAGCAGACGACACTCGTCAAGCATGACGTCACCACTGGCCTGCATTGCTGACAATACTGAACATGATTCCTTTTATATCCACGAAATGGCCATATAAATAAACAAACTAACATTGCATGCATCAGCCGCTTAATATGGGCTCCAAAAACACTTCAATAATGTTAATTTAACTAATCGTATTATTGCAGTTATTGGACCGTTGCGTAAAATGGCTGACCACAAACGTCTATAAAGTCGAGTCAAACTAAAGTCTAAGCTCATCTCATAGTTAACCGAATTTTAGCCGATTTTTGGCAAAAATTCTACAAATTTCGTTGTCATAGCAACGAAAGTCAAACATGGTACACTTACTAAAATTATTTATTTGTTCCACCCTGAAAACCCCTTGTTAGATGCAAGAATCTCGCAGATATCTCGTACACAGATCGGGTTATAATCAATTTTGTCCCACATTTCGTTGTCATGACAACTAGGGAGGGTCCGGGGTAAAATTAAATGACACCATTGAATTGGTCATCCCAGAAAACCATACTTAGAACCAAAAATTACGATTCTATTTTATACACAGCTAAAGTTACGACCGTTTTGATAATTGTTTAATTTTCCCCATAGGCTTCATTGTAATTTTTTGGAATTTTTTGAATAAATACGTTAAATATTAATTTCAATTTTTTAACCGCCAAAAGGCACATTCTTGCGCGAGACCGCGTCGTTTGAGCCATCGCACGCGAAAATCTGCCGCAGGGTCTGACCTGTAAGTGAGTTTCTGAAAAAAAGGTATACCTGTATGTACAGCTATAAAAATTTTTGCGTGTATTTCACCCATTTGCCGAGAAGCCCCCCCCTTGAAGGGATTTGCATAAAATTTTGCATTACGGGTCCCCTCGCCGACGTAATCAACCGTGCCATCCAACCGTGCCAACCGTGCGGGGTTTTGATTCTGTGGGGGTTGAATTTTTTCTTTTCCACAGGAAAGAGAAGTCGCCGTTAACACTACGGTTCAGCCTGTGATGTGAGAATGCAATTTTTTAACAGAGCGGTGCTTGATGATATCTAATACCGAATATCTGCATGTACAGATCTGTCTGAGTGTATATCAGATATATTTGATCGGAAATGTATATACATAACATACATAGGAGGGCAATCATACTTAGTTTTGTTGACATATTTTTTTGTATTTTTAGGTTTTAAGTTTTATTAGGTATACAAGAAGGGCCAAACATATAAGCGACAAAATCAAAACCCAGGAAAAAAATTATCTCCGTTTCTGTGTCACATCGTTGTTGTTGAACTTGAGTGGACGACGTGACGTTAAAACTCACAAATCGCGATTAAAATGTGAATATAACTATTATTTGTATCATAAATTGCACTGCTAATAAACTCCTGAAAACTAAAAATTGGACTTTTGAAGTTTTTAGGTTTTAAAACTCGGCAAAACACCTACAGGTTTTTTGCAAACCGATTTTCCAGCCCTGATACATCATATAGTAACGTGACATGAGTCTCACGTGACGTAAGCCCGACGTGTAACTGCTGCTTCCGCGACGTCATCAGGTAATGATTGCCCGGCGTTCGACCAGTAATAGCTTAAAAACTCTCTCCGCTCAGGTGCGCACTGCACTCCCCCCCTTTGGGCATATCTTGCTGGACGGTGAATTGAGCGAGCGCTCATAACCGTGAGTACGTAGTACATAGTTGCCATAAATGACCTCTTCACATTTCGCTAATGGGAGCTGGTCGTCGTCGGCGTCGACTTGATACACTCTGGCGCTTTGCTGTGATTCGTGAACTGTGATCTCACAATTTAGAAACATGTGTCATATTAGAATGCATGTCGGGAGAACGTAGCAAAGGTCGACCACAAAGAAAATTGTTACAAGACATCATTGAAGACTGAACTCTTGTTGGGATCAACGACGCGATTGATGCAGAACAAAACGCAGTGGAGAAAATGCGTTTGTCTTCTGCTCACCGACCTTTCTTCTAAAGATGGCACACTGTTGACCCGACTCAAAACTTACCTATTCACAAAAACCTTTAGAATTTTTCTGATTATTTTTTGAACTGGACTTCACCTAAATTTGTGTCTAGTGGACTTAGCGGTAGTTTTTGTTACTAGCCTTACTTACTTAGACTTAGTTTCTCCAGTTCCATGCGGAACATTGGTCGACGATTCGTCTCCAGTTGGCACGATCGCTGGCAGCAGTCATCTTGTCGCTCCAGTCTATGCCCATCACCTCCAGATCTCTTTTAGTGTGTCTTACCATGTCCTTTGGGGTTTTCCGATGCTCGTCTTGCCATCTTCAGGTCTCCATTCTATGGCCAGGCTAGCTAGCCTCGTTGGTGGAAGTCGTAGGATGTGTCCCATGTATCGTCTTCTTCTCGTTGCTACTATGTCGTGCAATGCTGTTTATCTAGAGCGTGTTATTACTTCTTTGTTCGTGATGTGATTACGAAATCCCCAGGATCCTTTTAAGGCAGCGACGGCAAAAGACATTAATCATCTTGGTAGCTTTTGCTGTTGTTTCCATGTTTCACAGACATGTCACATGCTGTTGTTACTATGCCACTTCAAAAATTTTTGATTAATCAATCTAATTTATTAATTGATTAAATGATAATTATGTTGGTTTACTAGTTCGGTTATGTGTTATTTTGTTCCTTTAACAGTGAAGTAGGCTTGCTATAGCGTCTCGACTGTAGGTCTATACGAATCAGCGCGCTATTAGCGTGTCATTTCGCCTCTTCATTGCACGAACATCACCGTTCTCCTGTGAAAGACATGTTCGTCCGAATTCACCCACGCCAACCGTGCTAACGGTGCTAATGGTTCTCGCTCCACACAACACATAATCCGGATTATCCACGCCAGCTAAGCGTAGGTCTCCAGTTCCGATCCAATCCTAATGTGACAATATGAAACCTACGAAGTTCCGTAAATTGACCAACTTCTAACATCAAATCTGCTTCTAGTAAACAGAAATGTTGTACATTGTTCATACGCATTCAGAATGCACAGAATTCGCGCAGAGAACGCCACAAAGCCAGAGATCGCGTTTTATCTTCAGACTGCAGATTTTCAGAGAACGGTTCTAGTCAAGCAGTGAATGACTTGTTCTATTACTTTTCAGATCATGCAGCATTGTAGGCCACTGGTGACAGCTAGTTGGTTCTGCTTTCTGAACTCGTGGGGAAAAGAAAACATTAATATGAAATTTTAAAAAGTAGGCTAAGGCGCTTAACCATGCCATTTTCTTTGCTGGGCACCTTACATCGTCAATTCGTCATTATTAGCTTTATCAGTATTGTTTTTGTTGTTGTTGTCTTCGTTGCTGTTACAAAAAAAAAATCGAGTGCTTTTAAAGCAGAAACGCGCAGATGAATTGCCGAGTTACGAGTCAAAGCTGTCGCGAGATACAGTTAAGTCCACGACATCGTGGCGTCACGAATTACAGATCCAAGCCCGTGCGGCAGCGGCCGGGAAAGCGCGGTGACCAGCGGAGAATGGCTATGCACTCCAGGCGGGAATTAGGCTGGAACAATGCAGCAGCGTCGAAGAGCTGGCGGAACAAAGACGACAGTCTTGAATCCACGACGTCGCCAAGAACTAGCTGCAAAATCAACTCGAAGTCTCGAACGTTGATCAGCGAAAATGAACAGTCTCTGTGTAGTAAATACGTTCTGCATATAGCACTCGCAGCTAGATTAGCCAGTTAAAATTTTGGTAGTGCAGGGCATACTTGATTACCACGAGACCAGAAGAAGCACTTAGAAAACAAAACCGAACTGAACTTAAGTGACATGGTTTGATTTATGACAAACTAACCAATGTGCAAGCAGTAATGCGTTACAGTAGGCATCGTCTAACGGCGTCAGTGACGACGTGATTACTCACGTACGCGTCAACCAATGACCGATGGGCAGATAGTCAAAAACTAAGCCGTTTCAATTCAGTTCATTTCAGCTCAGTTGCGGCCTCAAGACTTGCTGATTGTCTTACAACTAGCTGTAAACTGGCTTTACAACATGCTGTACTGCTGTACAAAAAGCCGCAGAGCACAACCTCAATAAATAGAAGAAAGTGGAGTATATATATATATATAT
>Ga0209367_1002805_pt1 | contig 23298 bp, 17 predicted proteins | sample WorMetLIZISLAND2_FD_187412 | JGI IMG/M metagenome (GOLD analysis project Ga0209367, IMG submission 187412) | Marine gutless worms symbiont microbial communities from Max Planck institute for Marine Microbiology, Germany - Olavius geniculatus... ... | reverse complement strand
AAATGTGTTTCCAACTTTCTATATTCTACAGGCAAAGCACCCTAAACATCGTGGGGCATGGGATAACTTAACCCCCTACCCTCCCTCTCGACAGGACTTGGTGCATTAATAACGCATTAATGCATGCGTTAAAAAAATTAACGCTTCGATATCTGTAATTTAAGCTAGAAATTTGAGGCAGAGATCAACTCCAATTAGGGGAAAAATTTAGAGTGTTAAAATTTCCAGGGCTCACAGTAAAGTCACATAGCCCAAACTCAAATGCATATGCAGAAAGCACAGTGCCAACTTAGAGTGGGTAAACATTAACTCTGTGAACTCTGTTGTTAGTGAACCAGAGTTCATCAAATTTTTTTTGCCTAACATGAGAGGGATCACAGCTGATAGTGCCATTTACCAATTGTTGATAACCTCTATCATTTCCTGAGATATTTGGAATCAAAATCTAAAGTTCTCCAAAATTGTGCCAAATTTTAAATATGTTTTCCCTCTGGGATGCAGCTCTCAAAATTAGTACCCATATTATCATTCCCAGCTTATGCCATGTCACATGGTAAAATTTTGTAGGGTTGGTCCTCCTAACCTCAATGCTATTGCAGCTAATATGCTTAACTTCAAGCCAATGTAAAAAATTGTTGGAGAATCTCCATATCCAGTGGAATGTGCACTAGCAAGTCTTAGTCACTCTCCAGCATATGTAGAAATGTTGAGGTGCAGCACCCCGAAAGGGCCGAAATGTTGACTTCCAAAAAATCAAATTAGGCAAGCAAAAATTCCACCTTTCATTCTGTAAACTTAGTACACCACAGCTCACCAAACTTCTTTCACTGAATGTGGGAGGAATCGCTATCAGTCACTTCATTTTCCGATTTTGTATATCTGTATCTATTCCAAAGATATTCTCAATCAAAATCTAATGTTGTCCAAAATTGCACCAAATTTTGCATGTTTTTTGGTTCCCAGATTTTTTTTTGGGGGGGGGACTATCAAATCTTAAGACCTAGCTCAATCAATCAAACATACTTCTCCTCAGGTATCAAAATTTCGCGGCGATCAGCCAGCAACGATCGAAGATCTCAAGATGTAAAAAAAGGAAAAAAAGAAATGGCAGTAAAATATAAGCCCACCAGGAACACGGCATATAACCAGCCATCCAGATAAACTCAGCCTGGCCATCATTGTGTGAAAATTGGTGAATGTGTAATAGCAAAAGTCGATGCATAATAAACAGACACACTATAAGAGACTTGCATTGGTGGCGTGGCGTAGCGGCACCGCATTTCAGCCAATCAACAAAGTTACTCTACTCTGAGCTAGGTTAGTACTTGGATCAGTGACTGCCTGTGGACAGGTAAACCATCTCGGTATGTAACCAGCTGCCTAGGTCAATTCAGCCTTTCATCCCTCCAGGATAGGTACATTGAGTACCAGCATATCTGGCTGGGGTTTAGATGGAGAGCGTTCACCTGTGTCAGGTGGCAGGTAACACTGTGTGATCCCACACGGCAGGTAGGCTGTAGCTCTATATTGGGTATCCATTCAAAGCTGTAACACCACCTATAACCATCTTTTAAAATTAAGGTTCCTTTTCCCTGTTTCTGTATGATTAAGGTAGTTACAGAGGCAAAATTTTTAAAGTTTATATTTTGGTTTCATGACATTTGGCGTAATGTCATAAAACAACTCATAAAAACAAACTGGCACATTCAATAGTACCCATGATAACTAAAGTACAAATAACTGCTGCTTAACAGACTGAATGCAAACAACTTTTTACTAAAACTCTGAATGCCAACAAAAAACTGTACAAGTACTTTTGAGGGTTCAATAAAAATTTCAGAGACATCTATAGGTTTTGTCAACATGTGAACAAAAAGTGAATGCACATGTATTTTTTATGACGGATGTGCTATATTTAGGGAGTGAACACTGGTGTCTCACTGATAAAACAGAGATCAGACCTAAAAAGCCCTAAGACTCACAAGAGGCTTGACTACATTTTGCTTATTTGCATTATCGACTTCCACTTATTCTAAGAACTTACACTGAAAGCTGTAGACACCATCATACTGCACACAAAATGTAGAAAAGAAATAAGAAGTCCAGCTGTCACTAAGATAGCCAAATGTACTTGTTGTGAGTGACCTTCAATGTCGTCCAATATCAATTCTTATTCGTGATCAATAGCAACCTATGCCTTATCTCGCACTGTTTAGCCACAATACATCCGTGACAAACAAACAGACAAATGGACGAACAAACAAATGGACAGATGACAGCTCATACCAATAGCTCAACCATTATTTAAGTACAACTGGCTAAAAACCTGCACATAAAACCTTACAATATTACACCTCAATAACCTTATCACTTTCTATGGCCTTTTGGCCAAAACATTATTTGTGTTGACTTGTCAAGTTCAAGTTCAAATAAAACATGTGCCTCAAGATGTGACAGAAGGTAGACATACCGCCAGATGGCTGGCGATGCCTGTGGTATGGTGAAGTGACTGATGTGGCTGGTGCAGTGTCTGCAGTCTGCGAAAGGCTATGGGTCAATGAACTGCTCTCAATATCACCATCACTACTGCCACTCTCTGTTTCCATACACTGACCACCACTCATCACTACAATCCTGCAGAGTCCACAGCACGAGCTAATGTATACACACTTAGTCAACAAAGATCATAACAGCTGACCTTAAAAAATTATATTTAAAACAAGTAACAAAGTAATTTAGCTCAGTATCCACGCCATCGCACATTGATGCAGTGGCACGTTGGCCTGGCTTACAGTATTTCATCCATTAATTCAGACAGTCTAATAATTCAATCACGTCAAGTCCAGGTGCAATAAACTGCAAGGCTTGTTTAGGGCGAACAATGCCTGTGCATTGTTCGCTTCCTTTTGCAGCATCAGACCAATTAACGCCGGCATGAGGCTGTCTGTGGCACTGTATGGTAGGGACAAAGGAGGGGAGAGACAGCCCCAGGGCATACCTAGCAAGCAGAGATCGTCCGGGCCCGCCCGGACCTTAGCTACTGCAGAATTTGCGGATCCCAAAATTTTGAGTCCGCGTCAGTCCGCGATTTTGACCAAAGATCCGCATCCACGTCCGCAACTGAAAAGATATTGGATCCGCTGTCAGTCCGCGTTTGCACTGAATAGGTCTATTCTGTAGTACGTAATGCTTATAGCAGATTACAACATAATGGAACAAAATAACAGAAGTAGAGAGCTTGGTAATGCATTTTGCTAAACAAGACAGAAGTTGAACATGTTTTCCAAAGTCCGTTAGTAGTTATAAGAAAAATAAACTTGCCAGTCGTTACGCAACAGGATCAGCATCAGTCCATGTCTGCACAAAATCCTGCAGATCTGCGTTTGTGGACAGACGTGTCCGTAGTCCGCATGTCACTAATGCTGACCGTACAACTGCCACATTCACAAATGACCGATGGTCCTCGTCCACACCAGCCCTGCTGCAGACACCCTTATGCCTCATGCAGCGATCAAAGGCCACAGCGGTTTGCGGTTGTAGTGGCCACAGACTGCTACAGAACATTGTGGGCGTCTATTCACTGTATCATGCCACCGCCACTGCTTCCTATCCCGTCAGTACACTTTGCCGTACATCGGCAGTTGAACGGTCCAAGTGAGGGAGAGAGGGAGGGCTGTAGTGGTAGGACGCGACCACCGTGCAGCTTCAGTGTATACGGAGAGATGCAGAACTGTCGCGCCGACAATGTCTGCTTTCATTACAAAACAATAATGGCCGTCGGGTATCGGTGGGGTATCATACCAGTGGTATCGGCCCAATACCGATACTGAGTACTGGTATCGGTCTAAGCCTATCATCAATGTGATAATGCTGTCTATTGAAGGACAAGGGGAAGGAATAAATACTGCCAGGTAACAGCAGCAACTTCCAATTGCATGTTTCCACTAACACGTTAACATATCACTTTTCCCCTGAAGGGCAGAAACCCTATGTAACACAATGTTTCATTCGTCCCCACAAGTACACCTGTCCTGCAAATGACACCTAAATCCATCAAACAGTTTAATCAGAGTGCATGAGTGTGACAGACAACAAACCAAATAACTGAGAATGACCCGACACTTACACAGACACAGCAACAATCAGCAACTACCGTATAAACAAATGTATTATGTATTGTATAATACCAGTAACATGATGAAATAGCAAGCAACAGTCAAAATAATTTGTAAAGAATTCATTATAAGTTAGTTGTATTGAATTCTCTGCAATTGCACCAATAAGCGCTGCCACATACCGTACGCAAACATTTACTACAATTATGCTTCTATTTGTAGAAAAAGTTACTTTAACTGTCTGTTGTGCTTTTTGTCACTGTCACTAAAACCTCAAGACAAAGACCACAGTCACATTGCTGTAACTGGCACAGCAAAGCAGAAAATACAATTAAAATTAACCAAATTTATAATGTCAGTTTCGCCCCAAAAACTAATTTTGGTGTTTTATAGCAGGCGCTCAGATAACCAACGCTTTAGTATTCTGAAGAAAAATCGTTAAATCTCGTTAAACTCAGTGTATATAATATGTCAGTGTATAATACAGCGAGATACGAACATGTTTTGATCCCTGTCCAGTTTTACAACAGCGCGAGCTCTCAGTTTCCAATCATCCATTTTTCTACAGTGAGGCCAAATAACAACAATGCAATTTTTATAGTATACTATAGAAATTTCAAAAATATTCACGAGTTAAAGTTAACTATTTTCGCACCAAAAAATAAAAGCACACGAAAAAAAACAGAAGTCAAGCACCCAAAAAGTTCAAGAAAAGCAGACTTGAGTGTAAAAATAAAAGAAAAAATAAGTAACAGCTTGTTACATTTAAACATAAAATTTTTATGTACGTTAAGTAGTTTGAGTTGTCAATAACTTTGTTTTGATTTTTTAATGAGCATTCTATTTTCAAACCTATCACCTTCTTCTTCTTGTATCTACTACGACCGAAAGGCGTCCACCATCAAAACAACTGAACTGTGAAAAGTTCATGGTTTACAAAATAAAACATGCCAATTGCCGATATGGAATTAGTGTTTTTGTTATTTTATTTTGACGATAATATTTTGCAAATATTTATCTGTGCCACTAGCACAGCATACGTGTGCAGAAAAGTTTTTGACTGGCTGGCTATGCCGGCGTTCTGTAAAATGAGCTGCCAGCTAGCGATTAAGAAATGTTGTATGTATCGAATACACAAAATAGCACAAAATCATCACATTAAGAATACGGTAACATCAAAACACCCGACAAGCCTTTATTTTTTTACAATTAACCCCAATTTCAAGTTGTAATAAGAATTTTTAATAAGAACTGATCTTTTAACCAACCGTATTTGTTGCTTACGGTGCATTGTGTCTGTCGCTGAAACTGATGTATCGTGGCTAAACGGTAGTCTTACAAGAAAACAGTCTGAAAAAGCTACCTGTGATACCAAGTCTGGCCACCTCTCTTGTGCAACCGGGTATTCAAAAACGGGGGTACAACAGCTATGGCTTCTTGAAAAATTTTACTTTGTTACACGGTTATGAAAAATATAAAAATAACTTAAACTGAAGTCAATGTCATACAAAATAGGGTTAAATACCCGCAAAATTGTGCAATTTTTCAGAAAGTTAAACAGCAAATAGGCCTATCGTACTTTGTTTCAGTGCATCTGTGACAGCTCATAGCTCAATAACTGAAAAATCAATTTTTAGTTTATTTTTTTTGTCAGCACATGCATTGTAGCCCATCTATTATTGTTCATAATCATAACATATTAAGACATTAGGTTCACCAACTTTACCCTGTCAACAGCAAAGCATAAAATGCAAAATTACAATAGCAAGTTTATTTAAATTATGTACATTTTCCACTGAAGAAAACAACCACAAATGCAACAACTCTTATACAAAAATATGTAAAAATTTAATACTGCAAAGCTGAAGCACCTATTTAAATACACAAAGAGCTTACACTAAGCTACAACAAGAAGCATAGTACATGTAGCCTATGGAAGCAATAGCACAGAGTCAGTGTTGTTGTCCTTAGCCTTGGTCCTTGGCGTGTCCTCGAGGACGGATTTTGAGTCCTTGGCCTTGGCCTTGAGCAAAAGTCCTTGGCCTTGACCAACCAGGTCCTTGGCCTTGCAAGGCTCGTGTTTCGGGAGACTAATACTGCTACAAATGTTAAAAGCAGCCAAAGATTTAAAGATGTGAGATGTTGCACTTCAGAAAGACAAGCGTTTCCAAAAGAGCATTCGACATTCTTGCTCGGTTTGGACGCATCAGAAGGCCGCTCGTATGTAAATGGATAGTGATGCCATTATTAGAAAAGGGAATTCTTTTCTCTTAATAGCATCACAACTACAAGCTGCATGATAGCCAATGACACTGGTGAATATAGTTTAATGCAATACTTTGTACTGTAGTCTCAAGGCCAAGGACAGGACCAAGGACCAGACCTTCAAGGCCAAGGACAGGACCAAGGACTCAAGGCTCAAGGCCAAGGACAGGACCAAGGACTGAAGGTTCAAGGCCAAGGCCAGGACCAAGGACTGTGACTTTGTCCTTAAGGACAACCCAAGACCAAGGACCAAGGCCAAGGACAACATCCCTGGCAGAATTGGAATGATTTTGTTTAAAAACTAGCTGGTCAATGGAGATTATTTCAGATGTTTGTCAACATGTCATAATGTCATTCATTGTAGTTACTTTATGTTTTTGTTACTTTCCAGAGGACCTGAGAACCACACAAACTCTGACAAACCTTTTTCAATAATTTGAATTTGTGTGTACTGGTCGTTTAGCAGTCTGCAGTTTCTGAACTTTGACTGCGTGGCTTGTGTACTGCATTATTTCCATTATGTTTTGGATTTTGCTCTAGCTTGCAGAATATATAAGCAAGCAGTAGTTGAATTCATCAGTTTTAGTGGTCATTCTAGTTGACTGCAAAATTGAAAATTAAATCTATTTAATTAAAATGACTATTAAATTCAGCATTCAAAAACACCCCTATCGAAAGCAGTCCTTGAACTTGTCCGTGAGGTTAAGTCCTTGGCCTTGGCCTTGAAGGCCAAGTCCTTGGCCTTGGCCTTGAAGACCAAGTCCTTGGCCTTGGCCTTGAAGGCCAAGTCCTTGGCCTTGAAGGTCAAGTCCTTGGCCTTGGCCTTCAAGGCCAAGTCCTTGACCTTGGCCTTGAAGGTCAAGTCCTTGTTAACAACACTGTACAGAGTGGTGTCATGAATTAAAACGTAAAAGGTGGGGTTGAGGGGGAGGGTGGGCAAAAGTTGCAATAGCCTATTCAGACAGACAGCTGCAAATTTCAAAGTCGGGAAATACATATGCGTGCCCAGAATTTTCATTTCCCCCCCCAAATCCGTCCAAAACATGGTATTTTTGCATTTTTGAAAATATAATTTTCCGAGAGGCCAAAAAAGTTTATGGAGAGGACATTAATTGCCTTTTGCCTCCCCTCCCACAATGCCACGAATGATACAAGAAGTAGAAAATTTTGCAATAAGCCAAAAATGCAACATTTCATTGGTACAAAAATACACACAAACCAAAAAAACACAACAGTAGTAAATGACAAATACGCCATTCTCACATTAATTTTTGTTCCGAGAAATTTGATCCTTAACAGGGGACTTGACCCCAATCTCCCCTGACCCTCGATTTCCATACACCATGGCACACTAGCACAAAGTATCCTTGTACCCGGAAAACATCCACATTCATAGTTGCATAAAAATCTAAAAAAAAATACTACCACAACAGAAGACACAACAGTAACTGGTGCTGTAATATGGTGAACAAGAAAAACCCAGCTAATGCAATGGGGAATGCGCAACAGCAGTGCATGTTTGAAAGCCCAGTAAAACAAAATCAGTTGCCAGAGGGCGCCAGACGACCAGCGGCTAATTATCTATAGTGTTTACTTGTACCAGAGGGCGTGACCTGTCTCGCTCTGCTAACGCTGTATCACAATGCCATATCGGCTGAAAGTCGCAAATTTTCCCTACTCCCCTCTCACTTAGCATCCTCGCTCGTGGTGACCCCTTTCAAATTTATGGAAAAGCTTTAGGGATCATGAAACTAGAGTTTTCCAGGCAGCCGACGGTGAAGAATTAGTGATCCTAGCTTGCACTCTTTTGGACTGATCCACCCGTCTGACAGACGGACAGAATTGTGATGGCTAAGACGCGCTGCTGTTGCGCGTATAAAATTGCAATGTTTGGCACTGACAACAAAACAGACACAAGAAATATTATTAGATTGTGACCAATCTAATGTACTCCTCATGTGCATTATTTTCTCCTGTATTCTTTCAAGTGCTTTTTCGTTTTTTTTCTGGCCCATTGCGACCGTGCGTCTATCTGGCACAGTTATGGAGATATGGCACCTCAAAGATAATGGGGGCACGACCTTGGCTTTTTGGAGTCACGTGTCGTCATCGGTCACGCGACCGTTCGACTCACGGTGAGTGACTTCCTATGGGTGGTCCATTGTGATCAGTATCTGGCACCGTTATGGAGATATGGCCGCTTAAAGTTCTTCCAGGAAGGCTCTTCCAGGAAAAAAGGTCGGTCGTTGGTCGGTTGTCGGGCAGTCCTCAATATTACACTGATCTTATATACACCTCTTCGCTATGTTAGGAACATAGCGCGCGAGGAGTAAAAATGTGAAATGAAGTAATAGAAAGCCAGAAGCAAAATCCGGTCAAAAATTTTCCAGCAACCCGCCTGAGTTGAGGTCATACTGCAATATTTCAAATGATGTGATGACATGATTGCGACCATCTATTTAGCTGAAGAGGGTCTCAGGCACTGACAGTGTACTAGGCCTAATAACAGCTGAGCCCAGTCTGCAGTAGAATCAGCACACTGCCTACTTCTGCCATGAGAAACGTTCAAACCAATATTCACGTTCTTTCATGCTTTTTGAGCTAAGAGCCCCCCACATAGCACAGATGGACCGACAGACGAGCAAGACATGTAACGTGACCTAAGATGGCCTGATAAACAGAATTTAAGGCACTCGAGTTGACTTGCGCAGCATGATAACTGACGATCATCTGTCAACTGGTCGACACCTACAACACAGACAGAACGATCAATGAATCAGAGAATGGACAAATGGGCGCACGAATTGACGGATAGTGCTGCCATTGACTAGTTAACTATAGTTGACTGATAAATTAGGCGATTAAGAGTCAACTAAATGAAATTTCAAAAATAGTCGATTGACTGGTAAGAGTCCACAGAAGCAGCACTACTGAGTACTGTCTACAATCAACATGATTGTATACTGATTACATGGATACTTCGACTTTAAACAGTAACAGCCAGTGGACGTGTTAATTTTTTAAGACTGAATTCGGCTTCAACCATTCGTCTCGTTTATGCTGCATCCACTAGTTGCTTATCCTAAAAGGTGACAGCTGAAATGATAACACTGCTGTAAAGACACTTTAAGGCATAGATGTAAAAAACATTTACTTTTTATGTTTTTTACAAAAGTATAAAAAAAACATGTTTTTGATGTTTTTTTATTTTTTAAATGTTTTTAAAAAAATTTTTTGTTATGTTCTTTATTTGTTAGAGTTAGTGTTGGTGGCATAGCATAGTGGTTAGAACGTTGGTCCTGGCTGGCGAACTTTCCCTATCCTGCGCTAGACTGATAGATGGCCGTTTGACCACTTCGTGGGTAAAGCGTCCGCTATCAGTCAACCAACAAGGCCAACTCAGCCTGCCATCCCTATTATATGGGTTACGGAAGGTGGGGACCTTGGTACAGCTGACTGGGGCTGCCTGGCCGGCCACTGCACCAGTCTGTGTATGCAGGCTGCACGCGGCGGCTGTGTGGCCGGCGGCTCTGGTTAGTGACGAAAGCGCATTAGAGGCGTGTTCACGAGGATGCACTATACAAATTGATGATCTTTACCTTTACCTTTAATGTTTTTTTGTGCTTTTTAATGTCATGTTTTTTGTTCTTGCTAAATCGCTAGAATAAATTGCTATGGATGTGTTAAAAACTGTTAACGTGACTAGTATACTTGGTTTTTGTTCTGACATTTGATTGTTTAGTTCATAGATGAGTATGTACCATAATCACGGTTACATAAAATAAAAATGCCAAAAGTAAAAAGTAGCAATTAGAAACATCTGCAGTTGAATGTTTTTTATAATGTTTTTATAATGTTTTTTACAAAAGTATAAAAACAGGTTTTTTATGTTTTTTATTTGTAAATGAATGTTTTTAACATATATGCTATAAGGAGATGGCTTGATGTTTGAAATTGCAAATTATGGCCTTTTGCGTGCTGGCGGCAAACTTCAGGTACCATTTGCCGACGCAGTAATTAGAGAGAGAGGGCTTACAACTCTCCTCTAGGCCCCTAGTCAGCTAGTAGCAAAATCATAATCAGTAATAAAGGTGACAGTTGAAAACAGAATAATGAACTGGCAGCAGAGAAATGAGCTGAGCATAGAATAGAAAACTGACCATAGAGAAAAGCTGTGTAGGCCGATGAGCGGAGCAGATGCCAACGGTGAGGTAAGAGACTTGTGTATCAGTGTCATGGAAAGAGTCTTGTCTGTCACTATCATTAGGCATCAGACATTGACCTGAGCCAGGGTTCAACAACTGAAAGACGTTCTACATTAACACAACAAACACACAAACAGTAGTAGTAGTTGTAGCTCTAAGTGTAGTAGTAGTAGTAGTAGTAGTAGTAGAAGTACTAATACTTCTACTACAACTGCTACTACACTTAGAGCTACAACTACTACTACTGTTTGTGTGTAGTAGTAGTAGTAGTAGTAGTAGTAATAGTAGTACTACTGTAGTAGTAGTTGTTGTTGTTAATGTAGTAACCTGGCGTGTAGTAGTAATCCATCGCCACTGCTGTGAGCTGCCGCTGTAGTGACATTTCATCAGCCTAGCCAGTGTAGTAGTTGTCTCCTGATTTCCTAAGTCCTCCAAGTCCAAACAAAGTGTTGTTGACAGTCGCAGCATGGAACCCTCCAATTCACTCCATATCTGCACACCAATTGTACATGTAGTTGTAATAAGGTGATGCAGTAGTAGTAGTAGTAGTAGTAGTTTTTGTTGATTGTCAGCCTGCCATTCTGAAGAGCTGCCATTCCTAAAGGCCACCACAGTTAAAGAAAAAAATACAAGTAGGGTTAAGTCAATGTTAAGAGTTAATCTAGCATTTAATAAATACGGTTTCATCATCGTGTGCCTGTTTACATCTCAGCTTTAATTGTTACTCACTACTCATTGCACCTACCCACGGAGGGATGGCCAGGCTGAGTTGACCTGGATGGTTGGTTACATACCGAGATGCTTTGCCCGTCTGCTGAGCCTGACGGTCACTTATCCAATTCACCGGCCCAGCGTTGATTAACTTTGTTGATGCGACAAACGACGTTAACAGCTATGCCATAAAGCCATGAAATGCAAAAGTAAGTAAACAAGTAAGTAAGTAAGTAAGAGTATCGTGTGTTTTTGCCTGTGACTTGTCGCTGGTGGAACATTTGACTAACTTCACGAGAGCACTCTTGACCAAAGCTCCATTCTCGGACGCCAGACAATGGCCAGATGCAAGATGCTTTATCTACAGCCAACAACCTACGAAAAATTAAAAATCAAAAAGTCCTGTACAGCTCTTTATGGCAAACCCATCACAGAACAACAAAGTATCACCTACCATATGGGATGTCTCACCTTAACCCCAACTTTATTAATCATCATCATCTGCATAGACTATGCCAGTCCAAGGCATAGATATAAGCAGGATATGTGCAGATAATGCCAACAACACACTCTCACTCAAAAAAAACATGCCACCAAACCAATGTCCATAACTTTGCACAATAATAATCAATTATCATAATTATTTCACCAGCACGCACTGCCAAAAACGTGCAACAAAACTGTCAGTGTTGCTAAAGATTACACCACATCTTGAATGCATCCCTGGCATTTTTTTGCCTCAGCGTGTACATAGACAGAATGCACAATATGACATAGATATTGCCATCAAAACATAGACACGACATACCCGGCCATGCCTGATAATGCGAAGCTGGTCCCTGGTCTTGGTGAAATCTCTCGGCAGCACGATGGCCACGTCCGTAGTCTGTTCGGGATAGACATGGGTCAGGTACCAGCTGAAGGACTTGCAGTGGAGGCGCTGACGCAAAGCGACCCGATCAGAAATGTCACCGTACGACAAATTACGCGCCGCCGGACGTACACGGAAAAAATACTCCTGTATCACACATCGTAGTATTTGTAATAGTAGTAGTAGTAGCAGTGATAGTAGTAGTAGTAAATGTAGTAGGTTGGTGGTGTGGCATTGCAGTAAAACGTTAAGTCAAATCAACAAAGTTACTCTACGCTAGACACTGTTACTACACGAATCGGTGACTATCTGCAGGCAGGAAAACCATCACGGTACGAAGCCAGCCAGCTAGGTCGACTCAGCCTTCTACCCTCCGTGGAATGGCAAAATAAGTATCAGCTTTCGGGCTGAGTAGTAATAAATGGCAATGGTTAGCATAGTAGTTGTAGCTGCCTACAGGCGGATCTGAGATTGAGGGCGAGCGGTCTGGTCCAAAAGTCGACAGCCGCCTGGCACTCGTGCTGCTCTGATCAAAAGAACCGAATGTACTCCTGCAGTGGCAGTTCACTGCTACAATGACAGCACCATAAACATTGTTATGTTTATGACTATTATTATTATTGTCTGTCCAAAGCAATGCATAGCATTGGACAGAGTATAAAATCATCTTTGTGTCCGTGCGTCCATGTGTGTGTCCGTGTGTCCTACATTTCTTAAGCCATCTTCCTTCCACCTTTCCTTTCCTTTCCCCTTTCCCTTTCCTTTTCCTTCTCCTTCCCTTCCCCCTTTCTAGTCAGCGGCTCGCAGACAACCATAGTTACCATGACAATAAAACGCCTTCGTGAAAAAAGTTACGATCATTAAAGATATATTTTGTGAATTCATTTACGACATGTCGTAAGATAATCATATGATATCTTAAATATTGAGTTATGATAATTTTATGACATATCTTACGACATGTCTTACGACAATGTTTGTGAATCGAGCTCCTGGTCTGTGCGTTCTATATTTGAGGCACTATATCTCCATAACGGTGCAAGATAGACGCACGGTCACCATGGACCACCCATAGGAAGTCGGCCCCGGGAGTCGAATGGTCACGTGACCGTTGACGTCATGTGGCCCCAAAAGGTCAAAGTCATGACCCCATTATAGTTGAGGGGCCATATCTCTGTAACGGTGCCAGACAGACGCATGGTCACGATGGACCACAGATAGGAAATCGACTCCCGGGAGTCGAATGATCACGTGACTGATGACGTCCCGTTATCCCAAAAGGTCAATGTCGTGACCCCATTATCTTTGTGGCGCCATATCTCCGTAACCGTGCCAGATGGATGCATGGTCACCATGGACCAACCATAGCAACTCGGCTCCAGGAGTCGAATGGTCACGTGACCAATGACGTCACTTGACCACAAAAAGTCAAAGTCGTGACCCCATTATATTTGAGGCACCATATCTCCATAACGGTGCAAAATAAATATGGTGATGATGGACCATTTATAGTGAATCGAATGGTCTCATGACTGACAATGTCTATTGTTTAGTTAAAATAATAGAGAAGAATGAAAAAATCATTGTTGCTGTACAATTTTAAATTAAACTGTTTGATTTTTTTCTACCAGTCTAAACAGCTCACTGATTATATTTATACGGACATATACTGTAAACTATCGAAATGCATTGGACAGACTCCGTGTTCGTATGAACATTATCTTGTTACTAGTAGTAATCAAAGATGTGCAGATACCATATGGCAAGTTACGTGCAGTCAGACAAATGCCAAAAAATACTGCTGTAATTAACCAGTAGTAGTAATTGTTGTTGTTGTTGTAGCAGGAGTGGCAGCAATCTTCAGCGCAGACTTAGGACGGACTACGAGCTGTTGCACGTATGCGAAAGCAACACTACTGTAATAAACTAGTAGTAAAAGCAGCCGTAAAGACAGTAGTGTTAGCAGTCTTATTATTAGTAGTAGTAGTACTTAGTAGTAGTAGTGTCAGTAGTAGTAATATGTGTAGTAGCAGTAGTAATAGTAGTAGTAGTAGTGGTGGTGGTGGTACGTGTAGTAGCATCCTGACCTTGTATTCATCCATCCAGACGTGTGCCACTCGCAGTGAGTTTCTAGTCACTGAATCAACATCACTTGCAGCGTATGGACGTCGTTTGCGAAACACGTGAGCCACTCGCGAACATGGAATTATATCTAACTTTCCCCCACACTGCCATACCTAAACACAGTAGTAAACTTATAGTAGTAGTAGTAGTAAAAAACAGCAGCAACAGTAGCATTAGTAAAAACATCTAAGCAAATGGCACACATAAACATCATACATCCGATGCATCAAACAAGGTTGAAAGACCCCGGTTGATACCCCAAAACTAAATGTTTTGGACAGGGGTAAACAGACTAAAAACCTTAACTAAAAAACCTGCCCCACTCTTATCCCAGTATTAACAAAAAAATTTGAGTTAGTGCTCATGAGACGCGTGAAAGCCTATAGCAGTTCCTCTTCACTAACTGTCAGTGTATCTCCAGTCATTTTGTTGCAGTACATTCTTGGAGAGTGCGCTGCAGCCGAAGAACGCAAAAATCAATAAAACCGCTTATTTTGGAAGTTCAGGGTCTTTCAAAGTTACCAATTTTGATATGACTGAAAAGCTCATCACTAGTGATTGTTGTGATAGGCAGCATGCCCACGGTGATCTGCAACTGTTTTCACAAAAGACTGGCCAACAACAGCAAAATAACAATTTTCCAGGGGTACCGCTATTTGATGCCCTCATGCGCAGGTTTCTTTGAACCCAGAAATCAAGACTTAAACCGTTGATATCTACGTTCAATGCTGAAAATTTCAAATGCAGCTTATCCGTGTCTATCTCAATTGATTTCGGTGGAATTCACTCTCAAAATGTGTCTTGCAGCCCAAAATCACCAAAAAAAATCCATAAAAACTTCCATTTTCACATACAAAGCCATCCAAGGTCATTGAATTTGGTGCCAATCGAGAGCCAGTGTACGACTTCCTATTAGTGATTAATAGTAACCTAGGCCCTACCTCGCATCGTTACTGAGATACAGCGACTTATTGGCCAAAAATTGCAAATTTTTTCCTACCCTCCTCTCAGTACGTGCCCTCGTTTGGGGTGACCCCCTTCGAATTTATGGAAAAGCTTTACGGTTCCTGAAACTAGAATCTTCCAGGCAGCCGATGGCGAGAATTTGGTGATCCTAGCTTGCACCGTTTTTGACTGATCCACCCATGTGACAGACAGACGGACAGACAGACAGAATTGCCATGGCTAAGACGCACTAAAGCTGTAGCTGCTTTCGCACGTAATAATTCTAATGATGAAATAGTTTATTATTAAACATTTAAACCTACAAATTTGGAAATATTGACATTGGTATCTTCTACAATGTGTGTACTAAAAAAGCAAACAGAAACTTGTATAGATTCAAAGACCCATCAAATCTGGACTTTTTACGAAAACCACTTTAACCTATAAAACCTATTACCAAATAAAATCCAGCACCGAGTGAAAATATTTTAAAAAAAAAACCTTGGCCATCCTGGCATCAATTCAATAAAAATATTTCAAGCAAAAGCACTGTGGATCCCCACCGTGGTCGGCCACCTTGTCGTGGTGGTGGGGCTTAAAGCTCCGATGACCTGAGAAATTTCTAAAATCCGTAAGCGAGGAGCTAAACAAGAACCAACCAATTTTATATGAACAGTTATCATATTATCATACACTTTATCAGTGCTCATGTACTAGTTAATCTTCGACTTTAATGCCGATTTCGGCTTCATAGCCACTTATGGCTTCATAGTCAATCATTTTCGGCTTCACAGCCGTTAATGTAACCTTCTGTTTTTGAACTTTTGGGGATGTGCATTGGCCACCTGGCTAATACAAAGAATGTATACGTGAGCAAACAAGGACATACACACACACATAGTTGACAAATACCCTGAATGAGATTTCCAGGTTTTCTCCACCCCAGACGTTGAGGCCGGGGTCGTATTTGCCGATCTCAGTAAAATATTTACGATCCATTGCAAACAGTCCGCCTGCCATTGTTGGACTTCTGCTTTCACACACACAACCCATCTGTAGTAGTAGTAGTTGTAGTAATAGTAGTGACTAAAACGTAAAGGTAAAGGTCGTCAATTTGTATAGTGCATCCTCGCGAACACACCTCTAATGCGCTTTCGTCACTAACCAGAGCCGCCGGCCGCACGGCCACCGTGTGCAGCCTGCAGACACAGGCTGGCGCAGCGGCCGGCCAGGCAGCCACAGTTAGCTGTATTAAGGTCCCCTAGTTTCCGTAACCCATATAATGGATTACTACTCATTTAACCGACCCTGGAGGGATGGCAGGCTGAGTTGGCCTTGTTGGTTGACTGATAGCAGACGCTATACCCGCAAAGTGGTCAAACGGCCATCCATCAGTCTAGTGCAGGATAGGGAAAGTTCGCTGGCCAGGTCTGGGGTTCTAACTACTATGCTACGCCACCAACTGACTATTGTTGTTGTCTGAGAGAAAGAAGAAACAAGGGAAATGCTGCTACTACTACAATGAAATTTACTGCAAAAGTGAAGAACTCTAGATCCTATGATTCTCTGATCTAATAATAAATATGTTTAGTTATGATCATTGTACATAGTGGTAGTGGTGGTAGTGGCAAAACCCCAGTTGAACCCACCTCTGACTAGCTATTGTAATAGTAGTAGTAGTAGTAGTTACTTGATGGGAGAGATGTCGTCTTTGCGTCGTATTGGTACAGGGTCCCAGCGGTAGAACAGACCCCAGTTAAAGCCTCCTTTGACTAGAGGTGACGGCTGGACAGCAAATGAGTCTGGGTTGATAATATCTATGATCGGAATGGCAACACCATGACGATCTGAGTGAACATGTGACAACAAAGGTTCCAGCCATCCCACGTTCACTTCGCAATGACTGTCCAAGAATATTAACACCTGTAACATATGTGTAAGATATTAATACTAATAAATTTATATTAATTACTGTGTTAACACGTGTTAATTCATACCTGCATACTACAGCTGCGGAAATTAGCAATTAATTAGTTGACTTATGTTTATTGTATTAATCAAAAATTTTCAATCCTTTAACTTTTTTAAAGATTTTAAAAAAAATAAAGAATTAAAATCTTTTAATGGATTAAAAATCAATTAAAATTTTGGACTTCTTAACATGCCTAAATGACTGACGATCAACGTTTTTGATCTAATGTTATTTTCCATAAGACATTTCATCAAAATTTTTCCTTCTATAGTGTTCGTTTGACAGCCTATACCTGTCACTTTCTGAGCTCTGACTACATAGTTTGTGTATGCTACTGCATCATCATAATTGATTTTGCTTTAGTTTGCAAAAGATAACAACAACCTGCAGTTGAATTCTGCATTCATCACTATCTTCCTTGGCAACAAAAATTAACATTACAAACATAATAATCGCAATTAATCAATTACTTTTAATCAATAACTTTTTAACAATTAATCCATTCAACCATTGTTAATTGGCATAGTAGAAAACAATATACAAACATACAGACGAATGGAGAGACCACATAAAGCCTCGAGTGTCACCTTACAGTAACAGAAGCATAAAAACATGTAATGTTCAGAAGACGGCAGTTACTAACATCTCCGGTTGCACAGTCAGCTCCAAAAATCCGTGCACGAATCAGTCCTTCCCGACGTTTAGTTCGTATTAGTCGAACAACACCCGACAAATGCTCCTCGATATATTCTTCCAACTGAGACGCCAAATGAGCTGAAATACACACAAAACTACTACGACGACGACTATAATGACGGCAGCTCAATAATAAAAAGGTACGGTAGTCTGAACGTTCAATATTCCAAAAGTTTTAGGGTTTTTTTACTATACACTTCTACAGGCATTGACTCAATCTCCACAGTTTCTCTCAACTAAAAGTAGGGTTAGGGATAGAGTGAGGGTGAGGATTGTTATAATTATTAATAAGAAAAGCCCAGCTAACACAAAAGGGAACGTGCAACAGCAGTGCATGTTTGAAGGCCCACTGCAAACAAAATCTAAGCTCACGAATCTCAGCAATTGACATTGGACACACAATAATTTTTATTCATTCACTCGCATATGCCAGGTGGCGCTACCAGTCTTGCGCCACTGCTGTTGTTCGAGTGGCTGAAAGCACGCATTTTAAAGAGTCACCCCTCTTTGATGCTTTCGTGCGCAGGCCTCCTTGAACATAAGGAGTCGTGATTTGCACAAATGAAATCTATATTTAATGCTGAAAATTTTATACACAGCTTGTCCTTGTCTATTTCTATTGATTTCCATGCAATTTGCTCATAAAATGTGTCTCGCAGCCAAAAATTGCCAAAAAATCTATTTAAAACCCTATTTTAGTGTTCGAGGTCATCTAAGGTCATTGTTCTTGGTGCCAATCGAAAACCCATGTATGACTTCCTATTAGTGATTAATAGTAACCTAGGCCCTATCTCGCACCTTTTCTGAGATACAGCGACTTATCCGTCGAAAATCGCAAATTTTTCGCACCCCCCTCTCATTTTGCACCCTCGTTTGGGGTAACCCCGTTCGAATTTATGGAAAAGCTTTACGGTTCCTAAAACTAGAGTCTTCCAGGCAGCCAATAGTGAAAATTTGGTAATCCTAGTTTGCACCATTTTTGACTGATCCAGCCATGTGACAGACAGATGGACAGACAAAATTGCGATGGCTAAGACGCACTACAGCAGTAGCTGCTGTCACGCGTAAAAATGCGTGTTGCAGTGTACACCTTCGGACTGTAGACACACAACTGACTACGACTACTACTATTACCGCTACCACTACTAACATGATGATATTACTACTATAGTGACAAACAGCACTACAACAACCACTACTACAACTATGGCAATACCACTACTGCAGAAAGTGGGGGCTCAGTCAATGCATCAATGAAGATACTCTACCATGAGTTGGGTCAGTACTGAAATGAGTGATGCTTCACAGGCAGCGCACTACCAATACCTTGATATTCGACTAAGCCACCCAGATCAACTCAGCCTGGCCATCCCTTCGTGCAAAATCTTCTTGTTCCACTGCTACTGCTACTGCTAATTCTACTACTACTACTACTATTACTACATACATAAGTTGCTGTAGTCGTCCACTAGTATAATCTCATGTAGTAGTTGCACTGGTGACCTGTCCAGAATGCTCTGTACTGTTCGTAGTAGTACCGACCAGGCCTCGTTGTAGAAACATATTACAATACTTGCTGATGGCAGATCCACAGTCTGATTCACTGCCCTACACCTGCAACCATAGATGCATAGATACACACATCACCATAGAGATCATATTTTACCTATTTTATGCTAATGCAGCTGTCAGCTGCAACACATAATGAAGATGTGTCATTCATTCATCACAGCATCACAATAACACTGCTTCATCGCCCTGCATCTGTAACCATGGACAACAACTATGCTGTTTCAATGTCTTACAATTAGTGATTTGTAGCAAGAACCAAGTAATCGGACCCAGTTCTAAAATTTATTACCCAGTTCCAAATCCGGGTAAATGTTACCCATTTTTGCACTGACTTCTGAGAAAGCCGTTGAAATTCGCACTTTTTGATGCTGTTGTGGCAAAGTTCTGTACTGCAAGAGAAGTTCAACTTCAGTTATTTTCGTTCATGAACGGACCTATACATATTTGATAAAATAGACACATTATGAACGTTTTTTATGAAAACCTAACTTAATGAAAAATTACTGTGTAATTAGATGCATACGTGTCACTTCATTGTCGGTTTTTCTTATTTGCTCAAAAGTTGAAACCGGGTCCGGGTACCTGGATAATTGCAACCGGGTACCCAGTTCCTAAAACGGGTAACGCTGCAAATCACTACTTATAACAACAGACACGAGCATCACCAAAAATATCACAACGCCACAAATAAACTGTTTCACTGCTCCACAACCACAGACAAGCGTCACCAGTCACCACAGAGACACGAACAACATAACAATAACAACCAAAATATTTCACTCTATAACTCATGCATTAAATATTCGCTTCAAGAGTCCGGGCTTAAAAGTTGAGGTATTATAATTCAGCAAGCCTGCATAAGCACCATCACACAACCACTAGCCACAGCCAATAAAAGATTGGGTTGTGGTCATGTGACCAGTGGCCAACTGGCCACTATCAACTTATGGCCAATAAGAGACTGGCTAATGGTCACGTAATGATAGGCAAAACAATCTGCTGCATTACTAATTAGTCAACCATTAACTGTGCCATTTCGTCATTTGTCATAAGCTTTAAATGGACTCTCTATCAAAAATTTTAATACAAAAGCTCTTTGGTATTGCAGCCCTGCTACCATAGATATGTGAATATCACCACAGTGGTATACCTTTGTGCTAGAAGCAGCAGTCATGTAATAGTACATTTTTGTTCTGGGGCAACAATTTTTAATCCAGCAAGAAGTCCGATGAGCGCTGTAATCTACCCCAGCACAGAGCCCTGACTGCATTTTTGCACAACGGAAACAGCACTTGGTGACACCAAGTTTTGCAATTATTGTTTTATTTTTTATTTTTCTAAAGACAGGGGCAAAATATGTTTCCCTTGCCAACACCACTGAGTAGTAGAGTAGGAGTATAATAGCAGCAGCAGCAGCAGCAAGCGTGACAGACCGCTGATGTCTGGTGTCTGGTATGCTGCGGCGTAAGCCAATACGATCACTAACAAGCTGATTGAAACTGTATCTTCTATAGCCTGCATAACAACACATCACTAACATTAAATACATTTAAAACATATATAATACTTACATTTCGTTTGAGAAAATTATCAGATACATCTTGTACCAAATTATAACATTTTGGAAGCAAAATTATCTGTTCATAAGACAACTGCAAATTTGTTGCACGATGACTGTCAGCACATCAATAAAAAAAAAACAGAAAAATCATATTGCTTCCATTTGCCTGATGTAAAAAAAATCTATACAATAAAGTGTACAATGGCAGATACCGGCAGAACCTGTTTATGTTTCAGGTTTTATGTGGTGTAAACCACCTTTGGTGGACAACTGCCAACCATTATAACATGCAGGACCCCCATGTGTCTACTGGTAAATCTACAAGTGGCAGTGAGAAAGTAAAAACCAACAATGGGTCTTCAAGGACAGTTCAAGAACAAAAGAATGTGGCTTTGGCCACAAAGGCTATTTACCTGGTCTCGGCCTTGAAAACCACTTGCCTTAACCTTGGCCTCGAAGATCATTGGCCTTGACCTTGACCTTGGAAATGCTGGCTTCAAACCTATTCCCGGTGAAAATGCATAGTTTACCTTCAGCATGAAGCAACTTATCCTCTGCACTGCGTACAATCGACAGTTGATCAAGATCAGGTAGCAATGATGATGACGACAAATCACTGTTAGTCCTTGTCACTGCCGATACCCGTTCCTCTGACTGACTCACAATGACGGCATGCTGGGAAGACACAACAGCATGTTGGTAAGACATCTGATGCTCGCCCGGCATGCTGAAGTAAATGAGAATAATTGACAGCCAGAGAACTGAGGTGAGCAGTGCCCCATAGCAAAAGTACAGACGACTCAGACGCATAGCAACTATGCACATAAACATACATGTTTGTGTTATTTGTACAACTAGTAAAAGCAGTAGAAGTAGCATAATTGTACCCCAGTTACTATCCCCCCCAAAAATTTTACCCAAATTTTGGAATTGTTTGTGCTTTTTGTCCATTAAAAACATGTTTTTAAGCATTTTTACTGTTTTTCTTGATGTTTGTTACACTCATGTTAACGAAAATGACGACTGCGATGACAGCAGATGTCACACATAAGGCAACAAGCTAGTACTTTTTATTTAACGTTTATAATTTGTTTATAAAAATAACAAAAGTAACCGGTGTGCATTAATGCCTGAGTTCCAAATGTTATATGTGAATCTGTGCATGGTCAATGGTTAGGACTAGTTTGCAGTGAGTGCTGTAGCCAACCGTTGAGCCTGAGCCAACCGACCGATGTGTAATCTGCGAGAAGATATGTGTTATTATCTTCAGCTTTTCCACATCTGGTGACCTTAAACTTTACAACAGAAAATTGGCACACCAGTCAGTCTTGCACTCAGAAATGTTTACACTCACTGTGCCTTTTAATTTTCAAGTTACGGAACAGACAGACGGACAGGAAAGGCAGGGCTGTGGTATGGTAAAAAGCGGATCAGCGGATGTGTGGATCTGCGAACATTGCAAACAAGGTTATGGATAAGGTTAGAAACAGAGTTAAGATTAGAGTTCAAATTAAAGTCAAGCATAGAAACAGCATTAGCGGATAATCAAACTAATAAATTACAGCTAAGTCTCACCAGTATCACGCTGGATGCTTCAGCAAAGCACAGTAAATGCTATCAGTGGGGGATGCAGACTATGATGGAACTGGTAATTTGCTGGCTAGCTATGAATGGGATAGGTTGTTTTTGTCTTAACCCCACGGTAAATGAAATGTGGCTAGCTTTCAGTAATGTTATGTTCTCAGCTATTGATATCTATGTACCTACTGTTAGTAGTCGAACAAATTGTCGACCTAGTAAACGATATTTCGTAAGCGATGTTCGTGGCGCAAGTATCGTGCAGATCATGGTAGTTCTTTATTAAAACAACGATATCTTGATGCTGCTGATAGTGTCGCAAAGCTCAGCATGACTACGAAATAGCTAAAGAAATGAGAGTTATCAATAGTAATAATAAATGTACAAAACATCAGTTTATACACTTGTTAACAACAACATGCAATGAGTGACACATCGAAAACAGCAAAAATCATAAAAAGATGATATCACTCACCATCACATTGTCTAACTGTCAAAGTGCTGTTGAATAATATCACCTTTTTATGATTTTTGCTGTTTTTGATGTGTCACTCACTGCATGTCGCCGTTAACAAGTGTATAAACTGATGTTTTGTACATTTATATTTGCTGTTTTATTACAATAACAAAGTTTTTATGTTGATGGTCAATTATAAACCATCTGCTTTCCACGGCCATGAAGA
>Ga0209367_1002804_pt1 | contig 23299 bp, 6 predicted proteins | sample WorMetLIZISLAND2_FD_187412 | JGI IMG/M metagenome (GOLD analysis project Ga0209367, IMG submission 187412) | Marine gutless worms symbiont microbial communities from Max Planck institute for Marine Microbiology, Germany - Olavius geniculatus... ... | reverse complement strand
ACCCTGCAGGAGTTAAGCCACGCTGCCCTAGATAGGCAGCGGTGGGCAGCGATAGTAAGAATGGCGTCAGACACCAACGGGCATTGAGCCCATGGTTGTCGATGATGATGATGATGATGTCTCTCAGAGGTTGAATCCAGCATCCACCAATTTTTGGCATACAGTGGAGTTGATGCTTTATTATCTGAATTAGACTGTATGAAACCAATGACGTGTGTACATAAGTTTGGCAATTATGACCAAAATCCAGTCCCAGCTGGACTTAGCTTAACCCTCTACAGCACAGAGCATCTCACAGGCAGCAAGTTCCCAAGCAACAAAATGGTAGTTCATCCAGGAGTTTGATGATGCTGATCAAGCGCATGCCCCGAGCTGGCGCATAGCGGTTTCCACGAGGTGTTAACACTCATGGAAATCCAAGAGTCTGGTCACACATTATATATTCAATCTACAGGGTGGGCCATAAAAAACGTGGCACTTTACTTTTGTACATACATCTTCGCCAATTAATGACCGATTTTCAAAATTCTTTCGCTGTCACACTCTGCGGACAATTTGCAATAATGTGATTATTATATCACACAGTATTTAAATGCGTCTCTGCACAACGTTGTGAAATATGAATGAAATATGCATGTATAACGATAATGACAAACAAACATTTTGGTAAAATTAAAAAAAACACTTCAGATCAACATTGCGGTGAATGATAACACTAGACTGTGTGGGTCTAACACAGTCTAGTGTCATACAGATCATTCACCGCAATGTTGGTCTGAAGCGTTTTTTCATTTACTTAAATGTTTGTTATTATTGTTAGGTTTTTTAAATTTATGCTGCACAAAGTAGTGTGGTAAAGACGCATTTACGGTGTGGTGGGATATATAATGATCACATTATTGCAAATTGTCCGCAGAGTGTGCCAGTAAAAAATTTTAATCGGTCAATAACGGGTGAAGATATGGACAAAAGTAAAGTGCCACGTTTTTTATGGCTCACGGTGTAGTAGACAAAAACGTCACACAAGATGCTTACCACTGTCCGCGTGAATTCCATCATCGTCTGTACTGTCTTTAGCTGGTTCAACGACAACATCTCCACCTGGTGGGGAACTACTGAACAATGATTTCCTGACAGCAGCAGACTGGCGATCTTCGGCTGGCAAAGCTGAATCGTCAGCACTGGGTGAAGAATGCTAATCAGCAGCAAACAGAACATCATTAACAATGCATGTCACCCGAGAAACATCTGACTTCAAAAAAGATATGCATCAAAAAGCACAAAAAATTTTAATATTTAAACTTCCACTGCCTTTATAAGTTGGAACATCTTTCTTTCTCTTCAAATCCAAAAACTCGTAAGTTACTAAATTTCTAAATGCTTGCCGACAAATCAAATTTTCCCCGATGGAACCCAGACAGACTTCTCAAAAATTTCTTCCCGACAATTCCCTTACAAGTGTTGAATTCCCAAACATCTTCAGACATTCTGGACAAGTGGCCGCCCTCAAAACAGAAATTAACTGTGCCGAAACTGACATTGATAAAAACACCGCGTCTGTACGTATATCTTTATCTCACAACAAAAGCAAACCAAATAAGAAAACTAACGGAACATAAAAACTTAACAAATACAACATATACCACACATAATCAGGAAACCACGCCTATGAGGCACAGACTAGATTTCCTTACCGTGAGTTTATCAAGAATAACAACCTAACCTATGTGGTAAATGCATATATTATATAAGATAAATAACACAGTATATAATATATGGATGTATGCAGTAAAAACACTCCACAGACTACAGTACTCTGATTACTCACTGACGGCTGGTGTATTTCAGCATCATCATCTCGAGCACTAGCTTCAGTCGGCTTAGCGACATCACCGTCACTCCCATTGTTCTCGTCCCTCGTCTCCGTACCAGAAGAAGCCTCCTGATCCTGATCCAGTTCCACATTCTCAGTGACGTCGGTTGCAGTGGCTGGATGTTCATCACCTGGGGGTGGTAGGAGTTCCTCACTCGACCATTTCTCGACCACCGACAGAATGCGACTGTCACGCAGCACCGTCTTATTGCCGATCGGTAGCAGCTTCAGCGTTGTCAGGATCTGCGCAGAACCACAAAAGTATTATTAGCACACAGCTCCAAACACAAACGTTAAAGGTAAGTCCGATACGATACTTGATATAGGGCTGTTCCATGCTTACATGAGTCAGACTAATGACAAGAAGTGCTTTGCCATCTTGGAAATAACAGCTGACTGATTTGATACGAACTGATGAGACCAAGTCATTTTGCAGACAACCACTGTCTGTAGAAGTGAACAACTAGAAGTCGCTTGTAAGAGTGCATATCTCCGTAAAGTGAAGTGACGTAAACACAAGGAAAAGGAAGGCAGAAGGAAGAGCCACTTCACTGCAGGGGAGGGTGGTTAACGTATTAGCCGGCGTTGCTGCTTGCGTTGTTGGTGCAATGACGTCATTGCTATTATTAGTCATCGTGTACACAGACACATGGAACGACAAACACAGACACACACAACGAATGACGAACACATAGAACGACGGACAGAACGACCAATCTCATAATCTCCTCCAATGTTCACTAATGTTCACACTTGGCGGAGATAATTAAACCCAATCACATGCAGACACACTACTGTCCTATTAGTCACAATACAGCTTCAACCTGTAGCCCAAAAGCTGCCACAGCAAACTACGGCAAAGCAACTGTTATTACTAAAAATCTGTTGTACAAGGTACAAATTGACCTGAACAGCAGTGGTGTTAGGCTTGGCCTTCAAAGAAAAAATTTTCGTCCTTTGTCCTCTTGATGCCCAAAATGTTAATCTTGCTGTGTTGCAGCTTTAGCACAATAAATGATTCTGTACGATCATTATCCAGAAATTTTCACATGACCAATCATAAAATTTCATGACAGGCAGACCACAGACTGCACAGTTTACATCAAGCTTCAACTTTTACCAAATGGCAGATATTGGCCAATATGTCTGTGGTTTTATATGTTGCGGCCAACAGTAATATAAAAATGCTGACTAGTTTCATGCATTTTAGCTTTCAACATTTTTATGCACGAAAGCAGCTGGTGCTTTGCGCGAAAGCAGCTGGTGCTTTCAGCACGTCTTAGCCATCGCAATTCTGTCTGTCTGTCAATCTGTCTGTCTGTCACACGGGTGATCAGTCAAAAGCAGTGCAAGCTAGAATCACCAAATCTTTACCATCGGCTGCCTGGAAGACTCTAGTTTCAGGAACCGTTAAGCTTTTACATAAATTCAAAGGGGGTCACCCCGAACGATAGCACTAAATGAGAGAGGTGGGCAAAATTTGCTATTTTTGGCCAATAAGTCGCTGTATCTCAGTAACGGTGGGAGATAGTGCCTAAGTTACTATTAATCACTAATAAGAAGTCGTACACTGGCTCTAGATTGGCGCCGAATTCAATGACCTTGAATGTCTTTGAACGCCAAAATAGGGGGTTTTGTGGATTTTTTTGGCAATTTCAGACTGCAACACAAGTAAGTGTATGTCATTCACAAGGTGGCGCCACAGAACTATTGTTATGCAATCCAGATAGAGAATTTGGTATTTGTATATTAACTTAGCAGGAACACCTGAATTTTCAGCTAAACTACTGAACCGGAACTGCTGTAGGCTTTCACGCGTCTCGTGATTTCACGCGCTCAAATTTCTTGTTTGCTTTGAGTTAGCAGCCCATATGGGAGAGAGAGACAGACAGAAACAAGAGACAGACAGACAGACAAGATCAGTAATGTGGCTAGGGCCCACAGTTTTATGGCAAATCGTCCAAATTCAGCAGCTTACTGCAGCATTCCATTTGTGAGCTCTATCCTGTTAAGAAACTTCAGTTTTGGAGGTTGGCATTGTGCTCAGTTATGCTAGCAACATACAAAGTAAATTATCAGTCTTTTTTAAAAGTGAAATCTGTCAAGTTGCATTGTGTTTGCTTCATATGATTTTGCCATATTGCGACAGCTATTGTTAGGGCTCACAGTTTTAGGCAGTTAAGTTTGATTTTTCCATCACCTTCCGTGATAAAATTACCTTATCAAGCCAACAAATGTACTAATTGCCGGTCATTTCTTAACTTCTGCAACATTCCGCGAGATTCCACGAAAATATCAAAATTCCACAGAAAAGGGCAAATTCTGTAGCTCGGCTCGAAATTTCGCAACCCACGGAAAACTGTGGGCCCTACCTATTAGTACAGCCACTAAACAACAACAATTCTCGTTACGACCAAACATGGAGATATGATCAATGTACCTGAGTTTTGAAGTCGACGGCATTCGAAGGAACGTCAACCATCCAACTCCAGAGCAGCGGCAGTCCTTGGTAATCAAGAAACAGTCTCAAGCATGCCGGCTCTTTCGTATCCTACATCAATAACTACACCATCACCAAATAAGAAATTGACATCTGGGGCCAAATTTTCGAAACTGTCCTAAGACATTTTCCAAAGATCTTCCTACGTCAGATGATTTAGTAATTCCAAAAAAGTTTTCTTATCCAAATTTTAGACGGCTTTCTGTGTGTTTCCAAAGAACTTCTTCTTTTCTTATCTTCCTAAACTAGTTCAACCAATCAGATGTGCTTATACTGACCATGTGATGGAATCAAAACTTCTTAGGAAAACTTCTCATCTTAGCACGTCTGCAGGAAACGCATATTACACACCGCTTTGTTTTTTAAAGCTGACCAAATGTGGTTGATTTTACTGCAGCGTTACGCAAATAACCTATGATGTCACATATGACATCTAAGCTAAGTGTCAACATTGCGTACTTTTTTGCAAATTTCGTTTTATTACACAGCTTTCTATATGTAGGACACAGTTAGGGCTTTCCTATATATTTGCCTAAATTCTTCCTAAGAAGTTTCCAAAGAAGTTTCAAAAATTGCGCACCCTTTCTCAAAATCTTCTTTGGAAGATCTTTTCAAATTCTTCCAAAGACATTTTCCAAAAAGTTTTGAAAATCCGCATACTTTCTTTGGAAAACAAGTCTTCCGAAGATCTTCCTAAAAAGTTTCGAAAATTTTGTCCTTTGTTTTGCCACCTAACGATAGCAACCAGATTATAGCAATTTGTGCCACAAACATAACCAAAAACATTGACGAGTCTGACTATAAAAAACCATCTGCCACGCCTGTGTGTTTTTTTCACACAAAAAAATTCCGTCTACAAATTTAGATCATATCACATCCGATCATGCTCAGCAGAAAACCATTTTGTCATCGACGTACATCAAATTTATGTCACCACAAAATAAAATGTAAGGAGTAAGTATGTAAGTAATTTACACAGCAAGTGAAGTGTAATCATTGCTGGAAAATTAGCAAGTAATAACAGAAGTAGCAGACCTGGATGATTTTGAGAAGCGAAAGCCGATGTTCTACGGACTCAGCACGAAGCATCAACCGATTCAGCTCCAAGACATGGTCTTTGCGATGCAAGCCATCCATTGATAACATCTTCTCAATCTCCTCCTCCAGCTGTCACAATATCGGTAGCAATAGTACCTGTTATAGTGAGTGAAATTGGTGAAAAACAGCAAATAAAACAACAATAGCAGATCAAAAGCATGATCTTTATGATGCAAGCGATCCACTGATAACATCTTTTCAATCTGCTCCTCCAGCTGTCAGTCACAGCAACAATAGTAACTGCAGTAAGTACACACTTTTATCAGTTGTGCTGACCAAGGATCAAGATCTGTAATGACTTGCTTGGCTTCAAACATGCAAAGTTAAAATACGATTAAATTCAATTAATTCATGTACCAGTTAAAATACAATTCCATGCATCTTCACCAAAGTTACTTCTAATCAGAGCTGTCATCTGCTCGCACATGCACTGAATGCAGAAATTCAAAAATCATAATCTCGGCTTATGCGTCAAGTGCATTGTCAATGACAAAGGTGAAATTTTAACCCTCTCTCACAGACCTGACATTTTTCAACCATCTTATACGAAGTAAACTGCAAGCGAAAAAATGTGCGATAAGCAAAGACAGCACAATGACCAAACTATTCAAATACTTTTTAACTACAAGCAAAAGTCTGAGACAAAAATGAATTAACTCACAAATAGATCACTAAACATGTCGGCCTTCTTCCGGTCCTTGGCCCTGGAGGACTTGCGTCGAGTGCTCTTGAGCGGCGATTGCTTTCCACTACCGATGACTCCGCGACAGTTGCTTGCACCACAGTAGCACTTTGTGGCTTCTCGGCTACACACACAAATACATAATTTTATATAGACTGCTGTAGCTAGCTTTTTTTCACACTGCAGCTGTGAAAAATTTCTAGATGCCTTTGCCAAGGGCATCACTAATTATTTTCAGGGTAATGCCAGCTAATGCAACAGATATTACCACGCTATCACACTGTCTGTCTTGAGACACTTGAGACAAAATTGAGACAACCTGATTAAGTGTGGATGACCGAACATGACTGAAAATGCACACTGTAGTAAAGCTAAAGTCTTAAGAAAAGAAAAAATTATACTACATTTGTAAGACAACACGGTACAAAATTAAACGGATTTGTTATATAACTGATGTCAATGTAGACATGTCTCTTTGAGCTTTGCACTGAAGACTGTGATTTGCCTGTAACTACTCAAAAAAGACTTGAAAGCTTTAAAACTATAAATGTTCTCAAAACTATGACAAGTTCGAAATTTGGACCGGTATAAAAACATAACAGACTTAAGATTTTCTACGCATGACTACTGCCTACAGTAACTTACCAAATCAGTGTGTGCTATGAGCCTGAATTTCATGCTAATTTAATTGAGAAACTTGTTCAAATCAATGCAATAAAACTCACCCATATGTCTCAAACTGATAGTTAAACGTGATTTCTTCACCAGCTTTGATGGGCTTTATAGTGAAGAATCCGATCCTTAGCTGACCATTGACCGTCCACTGCACATCAGCATTAGCACCATGACAGAAACATGTCAGATAGTACAGTGATAGGCACAAACTTCTTATTATCAGTTAAACTTAAACTATTTTTCGAACTAAAAATAGCAGTTAAACTTTTAGATAATTTTTTTCTAACTATGTTGGAAAAAAGTTGACTTAAACTTGTTTTAAATAGTTAAACTTTTCCAAACATTTTTCTGCATCTACCAAGAGTTGATACTACAAAAAATAGAGAAGTAGCAAAACTGCAAGTGAAGTTATACTTCTCATATCATCTAACACAGTTCCACAGTTAAGTGTATAGACCTAAAAAAAACGTAAAGTCCTTCCCGAGCCTTATGGCCCATAGGGCGGCGCTGATCTCCGTTTCCTAAGGCCCTCAGCCAGACACCAGTTTTTACACTGCGAGACCATGGATACGAGGCCAGTATTTCGTGCGGTGTGCCTGTTTACGTCCCAGTGGTGAAGCCGGTACCAAATTATACTGCTTGGTGACAGAGGCACACGTGTGGGAACAACTTACCTAAGGTCGTTACCCAGCAGTGTCCTAGTGCGGAGTCGAACCTGCTTCTCTGAGTTACCTCAGGATTACAAGTCCAACACATTACCGTTAGACTACCGAGCCACAGTATAAACAGTCACGACATAAAGTCATTATCAAAACTGCTAAATCATTTCTATGTTTCTAACAAAATGTCACTTGACTCAGGACTAATTTTTAAAAAGTTAAACTACTGTCTTAACTTAAACTTTTTAAAATTAGTTAAGCTAATAGTCTAACTTAAAAAATGTAGTTAAACTGTTAGTTAGTAACTTTTCAGTTAACTTCTGCCCATCACTGCATTAGCATAACAAGATATGAATCACAAAATGGAAATGCTTTCGTTAATGTCCTAATATCAAGAGTAATGGTGAAAGTAAGACAAGAAGCAGCAAGGCAGTCAGTAGAGGGCAGCACAGCAGTGTCAACATGCATAACTAGCAGCATTATAATCACACAACAGTATAACAAAAGTATATTTAATGAACTGTAAGAAATATAAGAAATGTAATAATGCCATATGCCAAAAATGTACTATCACAAATATTGCGTTACTTAAATAAATCATACTAAAAACTAAAAAAACACCAATCACAAAGTCTGAAACAAACAGCTTTCCCTGCAAAATTTTTCTGAACAATTACCAAACATTTGGCAAATACCTTGACTTTCCCTAACAGCTGTGAAATTCCCAGACATTGCCAAATTTTCTAGACGAGGAGTAACTCTGAATATATACCTTCTGCGTTTCAGCGTTTGGATCGCAGCAGTGGTTGATAAATCGTGAGACGTTGCCCTTCTTAGCAGCATCGATGACCTCGTCACCACTGAGCGCCATAAAGTAGTGGTGCTCGTGGTTCTCTCGGGCGTAGCGCCGAGTCCGACACTTGAACTCCCGGTAGTCCAGCACCTCGCCCACGTACTCCATAATAAATGTCCCTCTACATGCAAACCAAGCCATTTCCTCCAAAAAGTGAGTGAGTGACTGAGTGAGTATGGTTTAACGTCCCACCCGACACAGTATAGGTTATTTCGGGGATGGCCTTTTCAGGCAGAATGCACAGACAATGGAACAATGGAACAGTAACTTTAACCTTTACAACAATGGAACACAAAGTTTAACCATTACAGAAGAACCTAATATGGAACACAAAACACAGACATGACCTAAACCTAAAATTGTATGAATTTGCCGTTATTATTGTACATATTAAACTGTAATAACAGTTCTAATCATCTTCCCTGTTATCCTCCAGACAGTCATCAATCTCATAATGCTGTCTATTGGAGGACAGGGGGCCCCTCCAAAGACATGTGTTTGTTTCACAGCACATATAATGTCGTTGGTCTCTGACAACATGTAGGCATGTCAGCAAATAATAAGCTATTCAGTTCCATAAATGATGCATGTGCTGACAAGAAATGACAAAGACCGGTAAGATCAAGAATATTAAGCAAAATTCCACTAAGAGCAGATGTTCATGAGTTATCATGCTGTCTGAGAAACAGAAAAAAACTATGAGAAAATGCGGAAAACAATACTGCCATCATTTTCACGAACAGTAGAAATCTACACAAGTGACAGTAGATACCAAATGCTACGATACATAAATGTACAAGACATCAGTTTATACACTTGTTAATGGCGACATGCAATGACTGACACATCGAAAACAGCAAAATCATGAAAAGGTGATATCATTCAGCATCACATTGTTTAACTGTCGCAGTTTTAGATATAGTTAGTCTAATTACGATATCAAGCGGACGATCGTACTAATCATCGGTCATTTCTGAACTTCTGCAAAATTCCATGAAATTTCGTGGGGATGCCTATTTCGAGACCAATGAACACAGACCAAGTGATCATGTGGTCACTGAATAAGGCAAAATTTTCAGGAATTATTGGCCTTCTCCGGGCTCACTGTACCTTTTCTAAATAGCAAGCTACTATAGACATCATTTGCCATCGTTTGCCTTCATTTCGCGACGGTCAGTGGTCAAGTTTTAGTCAACATGTGGTCAGGTGGTCAGTGGTCACCGTTCAGCCTTCCCCAAATTCCGCAAAGATATCAAAATTCTGTGGAAAAGGGCAAATTCCGCGACTCGGCTCAAAATTCCGCAGCCTGCGAAAAACTGTGGGCAAGAGTAATAATGCTACAAATACTGATACATACACCGGCATATCAACAGCAGCCTGAAGACCCCAGCCTTTCCATGCTGTCCTGAAGCACTTCACGTCAGCATACGCATGCTGCAATGCAAACAAGCAGCATCACTGCATCATCATCATGACAATAAGTCAGCAATATCACGATGCCTTAAACGGACATACAGTCTGAGTCCGAAATACAGTTGCCAAAAACTAGCGAACAGACGTCAAATTAAGAAGATGAAAATTAATGCATAAATGAGACCTGCTGCATAAGAGCTCATCCCCTAGACAGAACTTTGAGCTGACAAAAATTAAACTCAATCATGTCAAATGCCTAGCCAAAAACTGATTTAATTTCATCATCCACAACGTTGGAAACATCTGGTTAACTATTCGCTAACATCTGATGACAAAAACTGCTGTCAGTGTAAACTTGACAATTCACAGAGTCTTCCAACAATGTTATCAGCTTTTCCTATTCTCCATTAGCATTCCCAGTACTAAACTTATGCACCTACAGTCTTCCGCATGTACAAGAGTACAATATCATTTTCTACGATGCTGGATGAATTAATGTTACTCGTCCAGTTATTAAATCTTGCCCATCTGTCTGTCCATTGCTCCCATATGTTATTATGGGGCCGTCCTTCCTAGAAGAAGGCCCCATCATGTGTTGATCCTGTCTGTCTGTCTGTCCGTCTGTCTGTCTGTCCCGTGCCTCCACCTAGAGGGAAAACGAAAAGGCCTACGAATACCAAACTTGGTAGGAAGGGTCCCTGGGACACCAGCACCCCGTGGAGCAATTTCAAGGTCAAGGGGTCAGAGGTCAAGGTCACGGTGGCTAATGAAATACCATTTTAGAACTCTATCTATGGTAGTGGTTTGTTTGTTTACCATAGATACACAAATACAATACATAGATATTTATTAGGGATACGTCAATATCAGAATTTCAAATTCGATACGATATTTACCAAGATATCGAAATCTTACAACAAAGTAACTGGTCTGCAAAAGTTATGATTGGTGCAATTAAATGACAGCTATCACGATAGGGCTCAAAAATAAGTCTGTATTTATTGTGTTTCTGTGACTAGGCCTATACCCTCTACCTCAAGAAAAAACAGACCTAGAAAGTCCCAAAACAGCACGCACGTACTCAACTGCAAGGATGGCCCCATAGCGGGCGGCCCCTCAACGGCCGCACCCTCTTGTTTACATAATGATTAGTCAAATTTCCAAGATGTACTAAATTACAGAGCAGAAAATGACAAGCACTTGCCTGTTGAAAGAGCCTGTTAGAGCAGAGATCAGCACAAGGGCAGCGGGAACCACTGCAAGCAGTCAAGTGCATCACACAAGTAAGTAAGTAAGTGCCAATTTGTATAGCGCCAAAATCTCACAAGAGAATCAGGGCACATTGGAGAGGGGCGAAAGGAGGCAAAATAAGCGGACTAAAGAAAATAAGTCTCAAGATGACATTTGAAAGAGATGAGTGTTTGAGCTTGACGAATATGAAGAGTAACGGAATTAATATACTTGTGGTGCGGAAACTCGAAATGCACGAAAACCAAAAGACAAGTTATGGAGCAGAATCAAGCAGATGACTAAAAGATGAGCGCGTGTACCTTGCAGATTTGGGATGATGCAGAAAATCAGCAAGATAAGGCGGGTTACCAGAATGTATAACTACACAGCAGTACATGTAAATTATGGGGGTTACTCAAAGTTCATGCAGTGGCAAGTCTTACTGCAATAATGATACAATAACAAAACCGATCAGCAGAACTGCTAGTAATTTGGAGTTCTGTTTAACCGTCCAATTTTTCTGGAGTTACAACAGATAGCTGGGTCCCCCAAAAGTAGATGTACAGCACAGCACCTTTTTCCAGCTGGATGCACTGTACCAAACTGTCACCCAAACAACACAAAATGAAACTGCCACAACGTAACAATGATGACTTATTTCAGGTTTATTTTTTTAAAATAAGGCTGCACAAGTTAAAGCTAGTAACAATAATCCCCATACTCTTAACTTAAACCTGCAACTAGGCAATACAAAATACACAATAGATAAAAACAGCAATTAAAATCAAAATTACGACACTATGTATATATATATTTATAGGTGACGGTTCTAGCCAGTCCAAAATCAATTGTTAACAAATGCCACTGAATCTCAAACAATCTGTTGAAGCCTCTCAGTATCAGCAATATAACTTATAGATCTGTGTGTTACTGTTCTTAATGTTGTAATAATTATTCTAGCCAGTCGAAGAACGCGACAGCTACTGCATACCATTCAATCATAAGCATTCTGTTGAGACAGTCCTCACCGCAGCCTCTCACACCTCGTGCAAGCTCGTCGGACGTCGGCGGAGTACAAATGCACACCATTCGTCGAGCCTCCTTCCTTGCCTTCTTCATGTCCCTGCATGGTATTCAACATAAACATGCATGCCAGCACATCTGCCATTTATTCAATCAATCAAACAATAGAAATAAAAAGCCCAGTTGTCAGTAAGGTGGGGCCGACCATACTGGTTGTCACTGACCTTGAAGGTCATCCAAGGTTGATAATTTTTATTTCATCTGAAAGGGTGTATGCCACTTCCTATTAGTGATTAATAGTAACCTTAGCCCTATCTTGCACCGATGGCCACTTATAGCTTGAAACATTCTATTCCATAGTGCATTATGACCCTTCAGTGTCATCCAAGGTCATCGATTTATGTCATTTGAAAGCCAGTATGCAACTTCCAATTAGTGATCCATAGCAACTTAGGCCATATCTTGCACTGTTTAGCCACAGTACATCCGCACCAGACACATGTTCCTCTTCATGAAGGGCCGATCTTGAAGTTTACAGCTTAGCGGTCAGCTGAAAAATTAGTATAACACTAGACCAAAATGATATAACAAATTATCCATACTAATACCTAGAATGCTGTATCGTAAAATCTACAGTCATTAGGTGAATAAAAATGTTTAAGATTATGTTTAGAAGTCAACCAATCAATCACAGCTTAAATCAATACATCTCTGAAAGATACCAACAGCAATGAGGATTGATGACGATGATTATAAATATCATAATTTATTACGGTACTTTTTTTTATCTCATCCATAACACTCAATGAAATATGTCTGCAAAGTGCAGTTACACAACTGTGTATATTTCTTAACTGTCACTCGTATAAACTTGTAATCAAAGAAAATGCCATAATTCAACCACCTTGCTTTCAAATACAATATCATTAAACAAATGGGTTAGGGTTAGGGATGCTCGGAGAATTTATTTTTTGCGAAGGCTACGGTCATCTAGCAACTCTGTTATGCATTTTCTGTATGATGCATTAGCTTCTGACAAACTGCTATCTAAAGGTTTTTTGCTGTGATTAGTTTGTAGTTTTTTTATTTTCTTTTTTTCTGTCTCTCTTTTTTCTTTTTTTTTACTATTTTCATTTTGTGCTTGTGCAGTGTTTTGTGTTCTTTGTGTTTGCTTTTACATGTACGTTTTGTGTTGCTGCCACCATGGCGAAATAAAGTTTTCAAATAGACACCGGAGAGTACAGAAAAACTGACCTCACAGACAGGAAGAGATTGTCCAGTAATGGTTCAAAGTATGGAGGCTTGTCTTCTTCAACGATGTGTTGATCATCGGCAGCAGAGGTGACCGGAGTGGTGGAAGAAGGAGACAGTGAAGCTGGCGGTGGCGGTTGTCGACTTTGTTCACCATCACTCTCCAGTTCACTCCACCGACGCCAGCGTGACTTGACCTTCTCTGGTTTAGCAACCATTGGACTGTATGCTTCAGCTGGAACTTTGTACGCAGCGTTGTTGGACATGGACCCATCTGTCGCATCACTGCTACCAGGCAGGTTTAAATTCCCGGCTTCAGACTCGTAATCCTGCAGAATTCGTGCTTTCAAGTTCTTTACCAGAGGTTTGGACTGTTCCATGTCAGTGGTAGACTTTGACACAGAGTCGGATGCCTTGTCATCACTTGTGTCATCCAGTTTCTTCTCTTCCTCCAGTTTCTTCAGTCGAGAACTGCGTCTTCTTGTCTCCCGGCCTTCGGATGCTGGCTGTCCTCGCTTCCGCTTGTTACCTTTACCATCAGATGCCGACGTCAGATCCTCAGCCTCCATAGCAGCAAGGGACGTGGCATCAACGACTGTTACTGGAATGCATTCCCACAAACAGCCAGCAGGAGGACTGGGTACTGTGGAGGACTGATCAACAATGTCCTGCAGTGGTGAAGTTTCCTCAAAGACTGATGATGTCTTATCTTCTGGTTCCATCACATCCGCAGAATCAGGCACAGTGCTCTCCCAGCTTGCCTTGTTTCCAGCTGCCGTATGTTCCGACAAATCTGAAGACTGTGACTCAGGTGTGGGCTTGGGGGTTGAGGAATCAACCGACGGAATCCAAACAGCACTGTCAGCAATCGCTTTGATCAGGTCACTCTTGGCAGACTGGTGCAGCTGCTGGAAATCCAAATCCTGCTTTTTCGGCTTTTCTTTCAAGGCATTTTGGCCTAAGGCAGTGGTGCCAAAGAGCGGCTGAGGCAAACGTGTCTCCCGTGGAATGAAATTCGGCCGGTTCACTGTTCCTGGGACTGTCTGACTGAATGAACCACGCCAATCCCTTGCTGGTGCTGAAGGCACTCCAGGGACTACACACTGCTGCATGAGTCCAGGCACAGGTGGTCGCCCAGGACCTAAACCAGCCACTGCTGGTGGCACTGGCTGCATCCCAGGATATGGAACTGGAGCTGGCTGATTCGGAAAAGGAAGGAGCGGTTGCACACCAGGAGGCTGATACCATGGATTTGGTGCTCTCGAAGGGGGAGCCGGGAAAGACGCGGGCAGGTATGCTGTAGGCGGGTATGGAGTAGCAATGTATGGAACAGAAGCGTTATCGACATATGGTACTGGTGGCACAACTGTGCCTTGCATCAAAGTTGGGGTTGGGACAATGGGATACGATGACTGAGCTGTTGCAGAGACAGCCATACTGACCACAGACGAAACCACTACATCCACAGCATGTCCAGCATCTCGACGACTGCTGTCACTTTTTGACGACGCAATAATACCAGTATCCATCAAGAACTGGACAATATCTCGGTTGCTGTGTCTACCTTCACGTGGAGTTGGAGACAATGGGGACCGACTGTCACGTCGTGGTGAAACATCCCTACTGACCACTCGACTGCAGCGATGCCTGTCACTATGCAGTGAAGGTGACAAATCCCGACAATCAGATTGTGGCCTTCTGTCCCGAGATCTTGACCGCCTTTCGGAGGATCGGCGCCGTCTCTTGCGATCTGCAGAGCGACTGCGACGCTCAGTTAAAGCAATGCGATCTCGTCGTCGCAAACTCCGCTCTGGTTCTTCCAGCAGACTAACCCTGCTCCGTCGCGGAGAAACCCGTTTTGAATCCTTAGCTCTCTGGAAAGGCGACTGGCTTCTACGATACGCCACATTAGATTCCCGATGCTCAACAAATCTGCGATCACGAGATGTACTTCTCCTGTTTCTAGCAAATGACTTGCGACCAATGGGTGAAGTTGGTGCCTCTCGATCTGGTGTCAAAGATCTTTGTCGTCTTGGCGGGGATCTACAATATGACACATCGCGTCTACTCCTGGATGATGATCTTTCATCTCTATCATAAGATCTTTTCTCAATCCTACGTGATCTGGATTCAGCTTCTCTCAAAGAGGGACCACGTTCATTCCGATCTAATGGAGACTTGCGTCTTTGCCGACATTCAGGACTACGTTCACAAGATAAACTTCTGTTACGTGAAACAGATGATCTTGCTGGCCTGCCATACAGTAGTGGAGAATGTTGAGTGTGACTAGGCATCTTTTGCCAATTGGAAGGAGATGATGGACGATAACTGTCATGTGGAGACTCACGTCTTCTACTTATGTGTTCTCTGTTGTCTTCTCTTATCAATAACCTTTCACCTGAATAGTCTCTAGTTTCCTGTCGTGAATACTCCCTACTCCCAGGTGATGAACTACGTCTGCTTCTAGACCTATCATATCTATCAATACTTTCTGTTTTCAGATTTCTGCCATCAACTGATAAACTTTCAGGTGAGTAATCTCTTACATTAGGCCTAAAATAGTCCCTGGCCTGTGATAAGCTACACCTGTCCTTAGATACAGATCTATGTTGGTCTCTAGACCTATCAGCTTCATGAAGAATGACAACATCATCATCATATAATGGACTTTGGTTGGTCGCCACTGCCACACGACTTCGATCAAACAATTCACTTCTGTCCTCGATGTGACGATTTTGAGACCCATCCCTTCTATCATCACTGTGTGGTTTTGATACTCGATCACAGCTTCTTCGGCTGTTAGGGTCATCATACCTACCAGCAGGATCTCGATCACTATATGATCGGTTTTCCTGGTAAGCACATGAGTGCTCAGAGACTGTGTCATCTCGTCGACTAAAACTGTGATACGGTGAGTCAATCTTTAAGTCTGGGTGTGATTTAGACTCATTTTGATCACGTCGGACTGCAACCAGCTTTTCTCTGGAAGTGGTCTGGCATAGATGTGGTGGTGATTTTTTGACCTCAATGTTCCGGTCTTGTTTGTCCCTTCTGCCCGACGGACTTCGTCGTCGTGGAGACCTCCTACTAGCTGAAGATGATGGCAGATCCTTGGCAACCCTATCCGAGTGTCTCCCTGAGGGATGATGCTCTCTGTATTTTTCATGCGACTGTTTTTCTGCAGTCCAATCACCGGGTGACTTCCTCCTTACAGACCTGTCACAGTTCTTTGCATCTCTCTCCTTGGAAGTATGCAACCTTGTTTCTGGTGATAAATGTCTACTCTCCTCTTTTGCTGCTCTTTCTCGAAAACGATGAGACTCTCGTTCACATGACAAATTGCCCTTTTGCTTACTACTTGTACTGCAATCTGGGGACCTGCTTTTACGACGATTTGAGGATGAATGCTTCCGTCTGTCATCTTCTGAGTTTCTTCTGTCTCTAGATCCATGGCCACCATTATCATCCACTTCATCCTTCCTACTGCTTCGACTGCTTTTTTCTGTGTGCGATGTGCTCGACTTATGCTGATCCTTATTTTTATTGGCATTCGTGGGAGATTTGCTTCTTGCAGCTTCTGAATTAATACATTCATTTGCTGCAACTGACCAAACCGATTCAGAAACAGCATCTGCATTGACAGAATGCGAGTCCTGGTTTGCTGATTTACAAGACTTATCAGTAGCAGAATGCTTGCTTTCTGTGTGCAATAACACACTATCACCTGGTTTATTCTCCTCTGAAACAACATTCTTCGTCTCTTCTCCATGCTGCTGTTTCTGCAAAACATGGTAAGCTCTCTCTACTTTAACACCTTGAACAACATTTGTCGCATGCGGTTTCGAAGTCGGATCAAAAGACAAACCAGCTGACTTTTCCGAAGGTGCATCAGTAAATCGCCTTCTGGGTTTCTGCGGCATGGGAGCAGAATTACTACTGTTACTGACAACAGTCTGTGACTTTCCTACAACTGGTGGATTATGTGAATCAGTAACATGAAATTTACTTGATTTATCTACCCAAGACGATGGCTTCTCTGAAACAGCTGCAGATTTTACTTCTGCCAATGGCTCAGACTCTTTTCTGACTTGTACCATGGTTGATGTAGCTGATTCCAAATTCTCACTGTCTGACTGTTTAGTCGACTGCTTGACTTCAGCAGCAGATTCTGTCTTTGAATGTGCTAATTTGGGTGCTTTCAGCAGTCCACCAGCCAGTTTTCTCTTCCATGTATTTGACACATCAAAAGCTGTCATGCTAGATGTGCTCCGGTCATGGCCTGGCTGTGTACGACCTCCACCTAGTGACAGTACAATTTTTCCGGTCGAGAACACTGGCCCTTTACCACTTTCCATTGACACAGTCGGTGTGTCCGTGTCCACATTCTGAGAACTGTCACTGTTAGGATCATCTAAATCCATGTCGATGATGACATTTTCTGCATCCATACTAACAACCTTCTCGGGGCTCTTTTGCATCTCACACACCGACTCTTTGATCTGCATAACAGGTGGTGTTGAGTCCGATTTCTTCTTATCAACTGGATGAATGTCAGGGGCATTGCCACCTGTTGCATTAGCAGTCTCAACTGAATCAATCTTAGATGTGTTATCTTCTGTATTAGCATCCGACGACTCGCTGGCAGCAACTGGTGGTAATGGAATATCATCTAGTACAGTGTGAAGTACATCAGCTGGCAGTGGAATGCGCTCTAAACTCTCTGGATCCTCCACATCCTCCTCATCATCATCATCATCACTGTCAATCACTACGACTGGCTCATCAGAATTACCTACATTCCTACTACCGGTCACCTGCCTGACAGCTGTCGACCTATTGCTGCTGTATGATGAAGACTGTGACTGAACATCAGAATATCGACGAGTGATGCCATAATGTGGCAACGAACTTCTGACTGGAAAATTCTTGGGACTATCAATGAGAACAGGGGGGCTTGGGGAGTGCTGAATGTCATGGAGCCTTGAAGCAGTTTTGTCTACTACAATGCTATGCTGTCTGTTGACCGTGTCTTGTGAATGCCTACTGTCTTTGGCATTATATCTTCTCTCTCGACTTCTTGATCGCGACCGACTACTACTGGAACTGCAATTAGATCCAGAACGATCCCGATGTTCAGAGTCCAATTTTGGCCGATCAGCACCTCCAGAAACGGATTTCTTCTCACTCCTACTGTAGGATGAAGACTGTGTGTGGCCATCACCAGGTTCTGGTATAGATCTCTCTGTTACGATTTTCTGCTTGAGCCCTCCACCTGTCAATTTAGAAATGTCAAAGGTGGCCGACTGGACACAACCAGTTCCTGACATAACAGCACAATCTGCAGCAGTCGCTGACCCTGGAACTGCAGCAGACTGCATTTTTTCATCACTATCAGTACCAGCGCTCGTGGTAGACTGTAGTGTAGTACTGGGTGGATGGGAAAGTGCTGATCGTGGCGGTGGGGGAGGTGGCACATCATCGACATCAGACTCACTGCTACTACTCCACCTAGAAGCATTACCACCGACATCATCCTCCCAACCTATGTCCACATCAGTAGGGAACGATGGAGAGTACAGGTCTGCTGAAGAATTAAGTGCAGGTTCCTCGGAGACAAGTATCTTGACATCTGACATCTTTGGATGGGTGGTAACTGGCTCTAATTCAGAATGTGTGCTTCTGTCTTTGTCCGTGGCAACAGCTGGAACCGATATCTTGACATCTGATGCCTTTGGACACTCCACAGTTGGCTTGAGCTTAGAATGTGCAATTCTTCCGTTACCACTATCTGTAGATTTGCATGAAACATCTGCATCTTCTTTTACTGAAACAGTTTTTTCATGTGCATGTGCTGTGTTAAGAGACACATTATCATTAGAAAACTCACCAGCTTTTTTATTATTGTGCAATTTCCTAACATCATCGAAAGTATCACGAACAGTTGCTTTCTCTGGTGCAGAATGGACAGACGGTTTACTGCAGTTCTCATGTAGCTTTGTTTTAAGATGACTGGACTTCTCCTTGGCAGCTGCAGTATCTTCATCATCACTGCTATCAGACGATGAGCTACTGCTGCTGCTGCTATGGGACTCACTATCAGAAGAACTGGATCCCGACACGCTGCTACTGCTGCTGCTGCTCGTGCTAACTCTGTGATGCTTTCTGCTGACCGCAGATTTTGTGTCACTCAATGGGGCTGCAGAAAAAGATGCTTTTCCATCTGAAGATGTGTCCACTTTATGCTTTTGTGAATGACTACTGTCCTTGGCTGTAGGTCGTTTCCTCTCTCTGCTTCTAGATCGTGACCGGCTGTGCTGGCTTCTGCTGGAACGTTCTTGCTGTCCAGTGTCCAGTTTTAGACGATCCTCTTTGCGCCTTCTTTCACCATCATAATCATCATCTTTCTTCTTTTCAGTCTTAACATCATGTGGTTTTTCTTTCTGGTGATCGACAGGCGAATGCTTTTCAACCATCTTCTCAGCATCAGGCTTCCTGTCATCATGACTGTGATCACTTTTCACTGGCTTACGATCTGCATCTATTTTATTACAAGGTTCAGCCTCTTTTGCTTTAGGTTTAACAGTGCTATCTTCCATATGAACATTTATCTTTTCTGAAGACCTTGATTTGTTATCCGTCGACTTTTTATAAAAACTACCACTATCAGGTCTTGAAGGTGACATTCTTCCTTTGGTTGATGGAACTTTGTAATTCTTTTCAGCGGATGATGAATAACTCTCGGCTTTTCTGTGTTCCTTCAAACTGCGGGAACTTTCCCGGTGCCTGTCATGGGAAGAATGCTGAGAGCTCAAAGTGTTATGCGTTACTTCTTCAGATGACCGACTTGTACTTTCGGGGCTTTTCTTTGCATCAGGATCCGAGTGCTTGTGACATCTGCCAGCTCTGCCTTTTTCATCATCTTGCCTCTTTTTCTCAGATGACTGACTTGTACCATCACGGCTTTTCTTTGTGTCGGGATCTGGATGCCTGGAAGCTCTGTCACTTCCGGCTTTTTCATCATTATGACTCTTTTTATTACTGCCGCGACTATCACCAGACTTCGCACGTTCACAACTTTTCCTGTCAGGCAGTGTGTCTTTATACCGGCTGGTCTCTCGTTCTTTACTGCTATGCCTTTCCTTTACTGAACTTGGTCTTTTTCGTTCAGAATCGCCTCTATCTCGATGGCTACTTCGCAATTCTGTATCACATACATCAGAATGTTGCTCCTCCTTGTGACGATTGCTGGGCTTACTGCTGTCATCAAGTTTAGGCTTAGTGACTTTTTCAGCTGAAGCTACTTCACTATCATCACCATAAGATTTAGAACCATCACTAGGCTTACTGAGCACAGTAATTTCCATGTCAGAATCTTCAGATGCATAGAGTGTCAGACTTTTTAAAGCTTCAGTTCTTGTGACTGATTTAATGGCAGCAGGATCACCCACAGGCTTTTGCGGATCAGTAGCACCATGCTGTAAACCACCTTCAGTCATTTCAGTTTTATGCCGTATGACGGGATTTCGCTTGGACTGAATATGGAATTTGACCGGACTCTTATTGCCAAAACTGGAAGACCGTGAAGGCGATCGTGCTTCATCTGATCGAGACTGTCGTAAATGGTCAGCCGATGATGACGACGACGACCATCTTGATGTAGCTCGACGCATCCCAGCTGATGCAAATGATAGCCTGCAGCCAAATCAGCATTTATAAACACTAACCAATACATTAAATAACACATCACAATAACAACCACATCACTGTGTAATGTGTGTATATTGTATAGTTAAGCAATGTTAGTAACAGTGACAAGCATAAATGATAGCAAGACAGTTATCGTTTTAACCCATACCAATATAATCAAATGTAGTAAATTGTGGACTTGCTGGACAACAAGTCATACAACAAACTGTACAGCATCTTGACACTTTAAGATGTCGTAGATTTGCTGTGGACTTTCTATTTGTTGTAGACTTGGTGCTCTTCTCGCTACTTACGTCCACAATTTTACATCGTAGCATGTGACGATGCTGATTGCTGATGCTATCACACACGATAATTCAGAGGCACGTTTTGCACTTTTTATTTCTCTGAGATTCTCTGAGATGCTACGTAGAATTCGCATTTTTTCTGAGATTCCCAGAGAAACGCGCCTCGGGTTATCACCATTCCCACAATACATCAGTCAGCACAGGTGTTCATTCCGGTTTCGTTTCAGATGCATTATGAGCAATGATGGGAATTATGATATGGCAATCACCGTTGCAATTGCCGTATCATAATTCCCGTCATGCATCTGAAACCACAGATATGTACATTAAAATAATTTGTAATGGAACTGGAACACCTGCAGTGACCGATTTATTGTGAGAATTGTGACAAACCGAATGTAACTAGTAAACTACTATGAAACAACTCAGGGAGAGGCTTCTAAACACGACAGCCTATAGCAGACTGTCTGCCACAGACATTCTGCCGCAGACATATCACAAATGCAGTTGCAGTGGCTGTGTTTACGCAGAAGCGTAACAGTAGTTCTCTGGCTATGTTTACGCCAATGTTGGTGTTGGCCTAACAATAGCTGAATAAGCGGCGCTAGCATACCACACAAGCACACAAGTGTTAGTGTGATTGTTCAAAGTTTAGTATTACGATTAATTTTAAGTTAGGAGGTATGATTAGGGTTAGGGTTAGCGTATTTTGGAGAATTGTGACAATAGATGGGCACCCATATTAAGCGTAATACACTGGTTATAGTTGACTACAGACGTGGCAGCATTACAAGGCCGACTACGCCACACCCGTAATATTCTGTTATAGGGCTGAGGTCGTCAGTTTGTCGGCTGCCGTGAGAGCATGCATCTGCAGCAGTAGGAGCACATGCGTACCCTCGTACCACCCCAGACAGTCTCTTACGGCAGTATGTACCATCAGACGTCGAGACACTTCGTGGTGCAGTGTCTCAGACCACTGATGCTATTTTCCGTCTGTGCGGACGAATAAGTAAGCCAACTGGTGCTATTTTCCGTCCAGCACGGTCAGACAGAAAGTAAAACTGTATGAACACTATTTTCTGTCCCTGCATAGTGCATATAAAATCAGGTATGCCCTATAGGCTTTGTGGGCTCATAACATCAGTCTATGAAGACATCGCGACATTAATTATTATAACGCTGACCGCATACGCGGCCGTTCGTCCGTATAATCGCAGCCGTCGTCTATATTTACGACTAGGCGTAAACAATAGCCACGGCCTATCACATAATAGCACTGCCGACATTCAAACCTGCTCAATATAAAATTAATGCAGTTAACGTATAGTCTGCATCGTGATCAATATGTAAGAAAATTAATTCTCGAACATTTTGCCAATTATTACCAGCTATAAACACATCTATAAACACACGACGTTACATCCGGGGTACTGAGTACACGCATTGTTTACGTTCGCAAACCGACAACATCTAGTATGTAAAGCCAGTGCAACAGCTTACTGAGTACTGACTGAGACCGTTCAAGGTTCAATCAGAGTTCTGCTCGCTCAGTCATTCTCTACCTTTATGTCTTCTATCCTTTATAGTTCTAAAATCACAGGCTGAACGGTAGTTCAAGCCCTGTGTTAACGGCGACTTCTCTTTCTTGTGGGAAAGCCAAAAATTCGACCCCCCACAAAATCAAAACCCTTGAATCAGATTGAGATAAAATTTGGCACGGTTGATTACGTCGGCGAGATGACTCCTCATGCAAAATTTCATGTAAATCTCTCCAAGGGGGGCTTCCCGGCAAATGGGTAAAATATACGCAAAAAATTTTGTATCCATATACCTTTTTTTCATAGACTCACCTACAGGTCAGACCCTTCGGCGGATTTTTGCGCGCGATGGCTCAAACGACGCAGTCTCGCGCAAGGACGTGCCTTTTGGGAATTAAAAAATTTGAAATTAATATTTAACGTATTTATTCGCAAAAATCGAAAAAATTACAATGGCGCCTATGGGGAAAATTAAGCAATTCTTTAAACGGTCATAACTTTGGCTGT
>Ga0209367_1002802_pt1 | contig 23320 bp, 16 predicted proteins | sample WorMetLIZISLAND2_FD_187412 | JGI IMG/M metagenome (GOLD analysis project Ga0209367, IMG submission 187412) | Marine gutless worms symbiont microbial communities from Max Planck institute for Marine Microbiology, Germany - Olavius geniculatus... ... | reverse complement strand
ATGTAAGGGCGATATGAGTCAAAACTCGAAAACAGCAAAAATGGTTTTGGGGCGATATTATCGCGTGTTGAATTCCAGACTGGCCCTTACAAGACTAGCCATTCTAAATACTTGAAATAAAAATACAAAAACATAAGTCGCAGAGCGAAACAATGTAGTTTTGACTCATATCGCCCTTACACAGCTTTGTATACTGTTGAAGTTTTTTTTGCTCCGATCTTGGATATAACAGATGTTAACGAGATCGGTCTGTAGTTCTCAGGGAGGTGCTTGTCTCCCTTTTTATGCACGCCAGATATGTTTGCCATTAGCCATGCATCTGGTAGTGTGCCAGTGTCAAGTGAGGGTTGAATAAAAAGTTGTTGAAAAATCAGTGAAGGATATATTATTCAAAACAATTTTTGACTGTTATAAAGTACCATTGACGAGTATGGTAGTTACGATGTCACTGTCAACGGTGTAAGGTTATAATGTTTAATGACTGAAAATTTTTCGACTGGTGTTATTGTATTGTTGGAGTATTACCGTGCAATTGCCTCTACTGTGGGTGCCACAGAAAAAAACTGCAGCTGGTGCTGTTCTTAAAATTCTTTTACAAGTAACAAATGCTCTTAGTTCCTGACTATATGGCGATGGTTTGTCCCGAAACTGATTGACATTGAACTATGATTGTTGGAGTTATTTGAAAATGTATCACGGATCCGTTTTTTGGACAGTGTATACTTGATTGCTAAAAAAAACTAAACATTAAAATTGAAATGCATATCTATAAATGTTGCAGCCAGTTTTGGTTCTCTATGATAAGTCAAAGTGAAGTGATTCGAACAAATAATTTTAATCAAGCAAAAGTTAAAGCCAAATGATTTGTGTAAGTCAAATACCACTGGACGGGAATGTATCGCTGCTTACTAGACTGCTGTATGATTAGCAAATGCCAATCACCTCCACCTGTGAGACTCCAAAGTGCTTCTGGTTTCGACTCAAACTCACTCAAGCAACAATACTGAATATTTTGGACATCAGCATACTGCCACAAATTCAACAAAAACAGTCTGTATTCATAAACATTCACCACAAAAAATGCATCTATCTCAAACAGTCTATAGACTCCATCCATGACATTTCACAATAATTTCATATTTCACTCACCATCAGCATCAGCTACGATGCTCCCAACCAAAGCAGAAAAAAAGACACACAATACTCAACCAACTAAATCCCAAAAAGCTTCTGTTAAATTAATTATCTTATTACTCCTGCACTACTACTATTCAAAGTTAATCCAGATAAGGCCATATGCCCAGAAGCCTGTGGGATATTGGATATTGCTGCAACAAGCTTTTACAGGCCACACACCCTTTATGTCGTCCAACCACTAACACTAAACAAGAAAAGCCCAGCTAACGCAAAGGCGAACGCGCTACAGTGATGCATGTTTGAAAGCCAAGTGTAAACCTAGCAACGATGTTTCTTTTACACTCGTCAGAGAGCGCCAGACAGCATAACCGGTCTCACTCAGCTATATTGGCTTTAAAAATCGCAAATTTTCCCCACCTCCTTCTCAGTTAGCGCCATCGCTTGGGGTTACCCCTTTCGAATTTATGGAAAAGCTTTACGGATCCTGAAACTAGTCTTTCAGGCAGCCAATGATGAAGATTTGGTGATCCTAGCTTGCACCTTTTTGACCGATCCACCCGTGTGAAGAACGGACAGATAGACAGACAGAGTTGCAATGGCTAAGATGCGCTACAGCAGTAGCTGCTGTTGCACATAAAAACTGGTAAATCATCCAAAAACATCATACAGATACGGAGCAATATACACAATGCACACAGTTCAACTGTTAAATAAGTTTTAACACTTAGCAGGCATGGCATATTATCTACAGTGTGTCTCAAAAACCGGACACCTGCTCGAAAAAATTTGATGATACTGTACCAGGATTGTTTGAGTTATTTGTAAATGTAGCAGATGTCCGGTTTTTTGAGACACCGTGTAGCTGTATGGTACACTGTTGCGGCAACATTGTCATACTGACAACTTTTCTTTTGACAGCAGAGAATCGAACGGGTGAAAGCAAAAACATTAACATGTTTGTCGCAGCAAACTATGCAGTACGGGAACATGGCATGGAAATTAAGCCGTGACATGAAATTCACAAATATACAGATATAATGGCGACATTTCACGCAATATGAGATCACAGGTAACTGCAATAATTACATGATTGATCACAAAAACCAGAGATGGCAAAACTCTTTGTTGAGACTACTGCTCCATGTGGCGAATAAAACTGACTCGTTACAATCTGCCATCAGTAACCTTTTAAAAAAACCTGCATCTGGATAGTGGACCATCATTAGACCGGTCGCCATTCTAAACTGTTTCGTCAAAATCCATTCATAATTCTTTGAGTAATCAAGCAGACAGAAAAACAGTCAGACAGAGATGAAAATATAATCTTCTTCAATGAGGCAAAGATAATGATTATCAATTAAAAAATGATAAATTTTCAGTACAAATCCACGGATTTTCACAATTCCATGGACGACTCGACTCGCTGAGCAAAGCTTATGATGTCAAAGTGCCTTGGACGTGCCTCAAGACACAGATGTCGGAGATGGCAACTGCAGACACTGCATACGCATCAATCAACTGTGCTGAATCAATCCACTCCGAAGTCAAAATTTCCTAGCAACAAAAGGCTGACAAAATACGAACGACTTAGAATTGTAACCTCTTTGCAAGTCCTGAAACACCAACACAATGACTTTCTGTAATCACAACTTGCTGACAACAAAATGCAATTTACTTACAGAGAAATACAAGCTTATTTAAATACTGAAATTATATGTGAAAGTAACTTGACATAAATGCTTAAACCAAAATTGACACAATTAGTAGTAGAAGAATTATAAAAGCAACACCGGGTAGCTGGGTGATCACTGTCTACCTTGAATGAGTATTTTACACGGTAACAATTTGATTTTGTTTGAATTGGTTTATACATGAAAGTGGGAGCAATGATACATAAAACTGCAGTACAAAAATTTACCAAAGTACCGACAACTGTGCAGGTGACTGCATCTCTCATTCGCTGTCAGTTCTGTAACCTAATGACTTATTGAGTTTTGGCTAATTACAGCGAAAAATATATCACATTTTACACAAACATATCCAGTTATCAGAATACCTGGTATTTTCACCTTTCTTTAACGAGGCGATTTTGCTAGAGTCAAGCTCGGTACAGAAGACTAGTAAGTAGACTTTATGGAATCAATAGAATAACACATTTTATGGTTTAGACGACCTTCCTACCACCTGACGAAAGCACATAAAAATACCCGAGTCACCTGTATGATTGATGAAATAGACCATAGAATTCTGCATAGCCACTCCATGGCACCATCAATGGAAACACAGTGCATGTTTTATGAATACTGGTACAGTGGAATAAAGTAGAATATGACAAAAATATTAACACAATAATTCCGAAGTGCAAACCTGATTCACTAGATGCCGACTGTTTTCTTTTTAGACTACGTTTCTCCAACGGTTCGTTGACTACTGCCGTGAGTAGAACGGGCTGAGGTAGCATGGATCCCGGCGTTGGAGCCGGTTTGTTTGAGAAATATGACATTTTCAACGCCTGAAGCACACGCAGAATGATGCTCGTTAATCCACATGCCGTAAAACTTCTGTCATGAGTCAATGTTACACAGTCCAGAAACAGTAAATAGATGATGACAGCAGCATTACAAAAATAAACCATTTCTTTTACTGCATCTTCCTTATTTAAAGATTTCTCAACTACATCCTTTTTCACAGGGTGACCACTTTCCACACACTGTAAAATTCCTTGACAATTCACAGCACTCCTGACCACGTTAAATGGTATTCAACTAAGGTAACCTAACCCTAGCACTAACTAAAATATAACATAGATATTAGCAAGTAAAACAAAATTCAGCAATAAACAGCATAAATAATTCGCATAAAGTACTAAGTGAATGATACTAAAAAGCCTGTTGACACAATTTTTAGGAAAGTTTTTTGGGACAAGTTTCTGAGACAAGATTTTTTCTGACATTTCCGTGATTTTGACTGAAATCCCTGACATTTCTCTGACAGGTGTAAAATTCCCAGACATTTCCTTTTTTCGCAGACAAGTGGTCACCCTGTTTTCATTACGCTCAGCTAAATTTTTGGGCCTATAGCCTCCACTAGTGTGCATGTGCTGCATACAGGATTGTTAGGAAGTACATGGATTGCACTACTGCGCCCAAACACAAATCTTCCATAAGTTGACACGATGGTCATTAAGACAACATGTGCATGTGAAATTTTAACTACCACATCACCGATATGCATACCTCAGTAGCTGTACATCGTTTTAATGGGTTCAGTGCTAAGGTGCGACCGAGCAGTTCCAGAGCATCGGTGCCGACTGCCGAGAAGACAGAATCCAGAGGCACATCAGCATGTGGCTTGAACTGAATGAAGTCCGGTAACTCAGCCACGCCCTGTTTTGACACACAGCAGCATTTCATCCTGTCGGTTCTCAACTGACAGAATTTTCAACAAAACGCAGAACCACATAAACAACTGCTGCATTATACTTGGCAACCAAATTCTGCATTAAAAATTAGCACAGCTTATGGGAAGCCCATCTCAGAGCTATGGAGCATCACCTTTCGTATGGAATCACAGTGATACCTGCCACCTGACACAGGTGAACGTGCCCCGCCTTAACCCCAGCCAGATAGGCTGGTACTCGATTTACCTACCCCGGAGGGATAGAAGGCTGAGTTGACCTAGGCGGCTGGTTACATACCGAGATGGTTTACCTGCCCGCAGGCAGTCACCCATCCAAGTACTAACCCGGCCTGGTGTAGAGTAACATGGTTGATCAGATGAAATGTGTTACAGGATGCCAGGCTACCAACCCACTACTTCAGTGCAAATGACTCATATTGCTGCAGACCTGTTCATCTACGACGTACTTAGCACCTATAGGCATATTTCAACAACTGAAGTCATTGACATCGCGCATGATAAAAATGAACACACAGGTCGACTCAGCCTTCTACCCTCCATGGGACGGTAAAATGAGTAGTAACTCATTCGCATGAGTTATGGAAGGTGGGGACCTTGGTACAGCTGACTGGGGTTGCCTAGCCAGCCTGTGTCTGCAGGCTGCACACGGTGGCCGTGTGACAGGCGGCTCTGGTTAGTGACGAAAGCGCATTAGAGGCATGCGCATGCTCGCGACAATGCGCTATACAAACTGACGACCTTTACCTTTACCTTTACACAATCTAAGCCACTATGCACCCCTAGTTCACTCGACCACACAATCATGTATCAGATCATATAAAAAAAACTGCAAATTGTCTGACCGAAAGAATGCAATAGTAGTATATCACAATCAACAACAACGAAATTACCACGGCACAAACAGCACATACTGATAAAAAATTAATCTCAAATTCTCAACTTTAAGGAGTGATTAAGCTGAGAACTACTATTAAAGCCTCTTTTGCCTAACAAACTAATTAACTGACAGCAACAGTAGCACTCATGAAGCAGGATGCTTACCGGCCAAACTTCTTCAGTTGGTGTTCCAAACAGCTGAAATATCTTGTCCAGCTGATCAAGATCTGATTCACCAGGAAATAGAGGCGTCTTTATACAAGCATATTCACATCAATGAGTATTAACAAGAAATAAACAATATTATTAATTAGTAATTACTATTAATAACCCCTTACACTAGCCTATAATACATTCTGTTAGTTACTGCTACCATTAGCTGCCACAAATCCACAACAATTATTATTATTATTACTATTTTTGTCTTTCCAAAATTTGCTCAATTGCCAATTTCGCAGAAGTTAAGCTAGACCACAAAACAGTAACTTTTCAAAAATATGGTACGAAATTTTTACAAACTGGATGCCTTTATCATCATCCAACTAATAAAGAAAAACTGAATCACTACAATCGTGAAGACATTAGGCATATAGATATCATGCTTTCATGTCAAAAAATGTTGTAACATTCATCTGTAGTAGCTGCTTCAAATTATAATAAAAAGTTCTTACTCAACAGACATATGCGTGAACAGCAAAAAATCACTGCTGCAGCTGTAGCAGCTAATGCTGTCATAGAAATCGCCTATTTACAATCACTTTACCAGCATCATGGTGCTGAAAGTGTAACATGCCGTAAACCTGAATATACAAGTGAATTAAAATCTCGAAATACCAACACGGAGCAGCAACTCGGCAAAGATGCAGCCAGTAGCCCAGACGTCAACACCAGTTGCGTAGTTCCTGGCACCAAACAACAGCTCCGGAGCACGGTACCATCTGAATTTTTAGACCAATTAACATAACCACAAATTACTATCGGTAGCCTGCAATTAATTTAGTCCACTCTCAATATTAACTGCAGTGCCTACAATGACTTATAAAACACACTGGCTTATAACAAAAGCTAATTCGACTATGTTCTCTACAATGTGACAATATGTCAGTAAAATATCATGTAATAATTTCTTACCATTTTTCTCAGTGACAAAAAAATTCTGGTCAACTCAGAGGAAGTTAATGACTAAGCAACTGTTAATCACTATCTCTGGAATCGGTACTATTTCAAAAAATCCAAAATGTTTACTGATAATATACACGAGTCAGACAACAACCAAAATAGGACAGAAAGGGGACGATTCACATCTTAGTAAACAGATGCACAAAAGCAAATACTTCAGCGACGCACTGCAAACATAAACATAAATGCAACAAACCTGGTAACAACCTGGTGTGTGTACACGCGACTCGGAGATCCAAAGAACCGAGCAAGACCAAAATCACCGATTTTCAACACACCTTTGCTGTTGATCAGCAAATTATTTGGCTTCAGATCCTGCAACAACATGCCAAACAGCAACAAACCAGCTGAACGGCAAACACAAACACTAATTAAACAACAGCAGAAACTTTTCAAAAATACAATTATACACACGTTAAAAAAACGTAAAGTCCTTCCCACGCCTTACGGCCCATAGGGCGGTGCTGATCTTCATTTCCTAAGGCCCTCAGCCAGACACCAGTTTTTACACTGCGAGACCACACATACAGGGCCAGTGTATCATGCGGTGTGCCTGTTTACACAGTCCAATAACAAAATAAACATCATTAAAATACATAATAGTAAACCCATGAATGACTTTGTGAATTCCTCGGGGCTTTGCCATTCAGTGCTTAGAAACTGTTCACTGCATGATAGAATGGACATCTAGCCCTATGAAACCGTTGCAAAACTTCTGGAAAAAAATCACCGGAGTAACTCAAATTTTAGAACAAAAGCATTCATTGTTCATCGTTGAATGTGATTCATGTCAGAAACAGTACGACAAACAATATTGTTGCAAATAAGAGCATAATTTCCAAAAGCTGACTAACTCGATGCAGAATCCAATGAGCATGAAGATATTCAAGTCCAAGGAAAGTCTGCAGCATATAAGCTTTAATGTGAGCAAAGGTGAGCACGATACTCAAGTCTTTTATGATCACCTACCGACAAATCATAGACAAGTATATTATAAACACGCTAATTTCATGCCCAAGCCAAAGGACGAAGTACTAGAATATTGCCTCAGTACAACAAAACAAAACTCTTTCAAATTTTTCGTCTGCTGTGCCATTAACAGGTATACCTAACGCATTATTGTTAGGAAGGCCATCAAAAACGCAGCTTATATGATCTTGGCAGACACATCTGCTAGCAAACCAGATTGTTTTTGCTAATTTATTTTTTAAATAGCGTATCATAAACTTTTGGAACCTTAGGACTTTTTGTAGTGCAAACCTAATTAAGGAAGCTCATAATTCGCAATATATTAAATATTCATCGTAGTCATCACGGAGTGGACGCGGCACTTTTTGGGCTTCATATTTTTTGCTCAGTCCATTATCTATGGTTTATGTTTATCTTATCTATGGTTCCACTTTATTTTGCACCACCCTGTTCGTACGATGAGTCAAAAAATATGCAAGTGCAAACATGTGTTGGTACGAATTTCAAAAACAATTGGTCAATGCCACATTAAAATTTATACCTCATTAAATTATGGTAAAAAATATGCAGTGTACTTTTGTGTCCCAAGTTGTATAAGCGTTCTTCACACAGTCCAGTAGTGTCATGTGCAGATACAAACAGGAAATGTTTTCAGACGCAGTACTCAGCTGTCAGCTTTATTGAAATGAAAGATGATGAACACAGTCAACAAAGAGAAAAAATCATTTCCAAATAATGAATGATGCGTGTAAGAAAAAACACTGTCAGAACGGCAGAACGTAAGCTATAAATAAACGTGCACGGCCGCAGCTGTATTCCGCTATAATGTACTCAATGTGGCAGTGAAAACTTGAACATATAACATCATACCCAATAACTTCGTATACGAAGCATAATTCTACCTCAAGGTCAGTGTCCATGTAGTCAAAAACAAGACTCACATTAGATCGATGACCAAACACATCCAGCAGCTGTCACACATGTACACACGCATGCGCAGCTCAGTTAAAGAACATCGGTTAAAGAACAGAAAATACAGACCCGCGAAGTGCAAACGTTAGTGACTAACACTGAAAATTTCAGGCCCATTTTTCCAGTTACTCCAAGTTGGACCAGTCCCCAAAAGTAAACTTCTTAACAGAGTCGACACTGCTGTGGCAGTACTTGTCATTCAAGCAACAATGCCAAAGAAGTGAATAATTATATGATCAAAAATTGCAAACACTAACTGCAAGTGCAAAGACATTACAAAAAGTATGTAAACATCACTAGTATCAACAAAAATATCTTTATTTTGTTACATAATAAAAATGAACTCACGCCAATAACGTTTGGATGGCTCAATTCCTGCAGAAGTTTGATTTCTCTGAGTGCGGTTCGGTTGATTCCATCGGCAGCTTCGGCTTTGGTGCCTATCTTAATCTGATGCACAAGAAACAATGAAAACTCAAAGCAAACTCAGTTCACAAAATTTATTCCAAGTTACCATAATCTCTCTCACTGACACAAAATTTTTAAAGTGAGTGAGTGAGTAAGTAAAGTTTAACATCCCACCCGATACAGTATAGGCCATTTCGGGGACGGCCTTTCCAGGCAGAATTGCACATGTACACATAATAACAGAACAACAGTTTAAACTTTACAGAAAGTCAAACCTTTATGAAACGCAAAATACAAAAAAACAACATAAACCTAAAACTGTGAAAACTGCCAATTATAATTGTGCATATGTAATGGTAATGACAGTTCTAATAATCTTTCCTGTTATCCTCCAGACAGTCATTAATCTCATAATGCTGTCTACTGGAGGACAGGCGGATTTTTAGTGACCAATATAATAAATTACTGTGAGTTCCACATCATGTCAAATGAGCAGGTCTAATCATGAACAGTTGAACAGAAATGTTTCCAAATGTGGCCCTGGAATACAGACAGTGACACTGCAAATAGCGGAAGATCATTCATACATTGCATCAGAAACTGAAAGTGCCTATATGTTGACTGCAGGGAGAAAGACTGACTGTACTGTGGGTAGTAGATACTTAGCAGAAACCAAAACCAATCACTTGTAACGAAACTTTACAAATGCCGTCAATCTACAGTGTAATTCGTAGTTGCCATTAATTAGTTTTCTCCATATATTACAGACCACTACAGCCTCCTGATTCAAATACACTGTATTGTTGTTTTACTAGTACCGAATACGTACAGGAACAAAAAAAACTTACCAGTACCATTGGTGAGGATAACTCAAATTACAGACCCAATAATAAAAAATAATAACAACAATTTCCCACATGTACAAACATAAAAACTAAATTATTTCATTTTCTAGAAATAAAGACACATTTACCTTCTTTACTGCAACGATGTTGCCATCACTGAATATATCTCTAGCCTTGAACACTGTAGCAAACTGTACACATTATACACGACAGTAACTAATCAGTGATCAATATAATTTCAAGCTAAAGCTGCATTTTGGATGGCCTAACAACCATGAACAAGTTTAGTGCACCACGGATAAATATATTATAAATATGCTAATGATAATAATACTTTTAATACTTTTAGCTAATAGCTTTAATTTCTGTTTGATGGCATGGCAGACGAAAAATTCGAAAGAGTTTTGTTTTGTTGTATTGATGCAATATACTAGTAAATTTGTTTTTCGTGCTTCGTCAAGAGTATCTAATTATCCGTACGGATACACTAAACTTGTTCATGGTTGTTAGGCCATCCAAAACGCAGCTTAATTGTACCATATAAACAAAACTGGTAATATCATGGTAATAAATGTTGTATATTAATTTACTTTAAAAATAAATAAGTAAAAGTAAAGAAGTAGAACAGAAATTTATATAGCACATAACATAAATTAGCCTCTAATGTAATACTCGCACCAGTAACAAGAAGCCCAGCTGTTGCTAGGACAGGCTGTCCAACCATATGCCAGTCTCCAAAGGCCAGCAAATGTAAACTTACCATAGTTTTTTTCACTTATTTATGTAACTTCATATCTGACGTAATTAAAGCATCATATCACTTTGATGGCACACATTCCTTATACATGCTTCAGACACCATAAACCAGCTAATAAGCATTGATTGCTAAAAGTGTAGTACTCGATTCAAATTGACAGAAATGCCACTTTTCGGAACAAGGTTCTGTCAAAAATAAGTATATTTTTACCAAAATGAACAGCAATTCTAATGTAAACAAATGTGACCAAGATCTGAAACGTCAATCAAATTTAAGTTTCAAGTAAACACTGCTCATTCTCAATGCATGTACTTGGGTACAAATAATACCTGTATTAAGGGAATGGGATTGGGAATTGTACGGGGTCCCAACTTGGTCAGTCAGTGATGGTACCGTATGACAGGGCATTGATAAGTTTCTATAGGCTGTCAATAGTAACCATGCTGCTAACTGAAGCGTCTTGGCCACAATTCACAGTGCAAGTATATCAGGTGCAGTCAGTACACACTTGCTTTGGGGAAAACAGGTAGTTGCAGGAGTACCCAACAAGGGCCAAATTAGTACCACATGGTAGCCATCGGTCAACCGTATTCGACTGATCAGAATCATCAGACGCTTTTCTGGTAGGTTTTACCGTTTAACCACATCACATACATTACAGATGACGACAGACAGATGACACATCATGCCAAAGACTGGCTACGGGTAAAAAGTAGATTGAGGATGTGCAGATTTGCAAATGCTGCAACAGGTAACAATGTAATTAAGCTGTAATTAATTTGGTTAAGCATTACCTGACCCTATTCGTAACCCTAATCCTATCACTAACTAGGGTTAGAACGATACCAGAGAAGCAACCCAATACCCAATACCCGATAGTATTGGGTCATACCGATACCAATACCCAATACCAATACCGATACCTGTCGGATAATCAGCCTTCCGCCACGTGCTGCCGCACTGTCGGGGCTAGATACCGTGTTAATCTAATGAGTAATGTAATCTGTTTGCGTTGTTTTGCTCTCTCTGTCCATTGCCTCTCAGCCTATGGGTGCTGTGGTGTATGCTGTGCCAGGAGTAAGACAGCCACATTTGTTCCTCACCGCCATATACAGTACTAGACTACATTATATTCTGCCTTTTAAAATTTCCATGCAGTTCCCCCTCAAGTGAGAACAAACAGTAATACCCTGGGAAAGTGTTAACACTGGCTGAAGGCTCCACATGACCACCCACACGCCGTGGCAGCATGCCCTGCCCTCCGTTCTCCCTCCATCCCACACTCAGTGGACAGGTGCCTGGACAGACAGGGGGACCCATTGTGTGTGGTATTACAATGATTCATATACTTCTTTTATGTCTCTTGTGCTAAATTTTATGTACATAGGCTATTAGGCCTACAATACCGTGGATTGTGCTCAAATCAATGACTAATTGATATAAACGTAAGTAAGTAAATAAAACGTAAATTTATATAGCGTATTATGTTCAAAATTAACCTCTAATGTGCTCTAATACAACAATTAAAACCAGCAGTTTTACAGCATTAAAATTCCCATCTGCTTTAAACTAACGGTAAAAGGTTATCAACCTATCCTCAAGTTTTAGTGATTCAAAAAGCGTTTTTGCAAAGATTTACGTTTTATGAGTTATTATCTGCAAAAAAAATGGTTGGGCTTTTGTTAGTTTTTTCGTTGACAGAGATTTTTTTTACAATAAAACAGCAAGAACTGGCGTAGACATGGCATTATGCGTTTTCGATAGCCAATGCGACGGCATGTATAATTTTTGCGAAATTCTGTACGATGTAACATATTAAACATACCTTTTTTGATTGTTCGGCGTTGCAGTCATTGATTTAATCGTTTTAACTTAGCACTGTTCAAGTTTTAATGCAAGCGAAACAGAATTTGTCAACATCAACATTTGAACAAGAAGAACATTAAACGTCACAAAGTAACATAATGTATTCACAAATGCGAGCTATAGTAATCATAGTGTTTAACTTGTTTATGTTTGTGTGTTCGATGTAATGTCAGCGAATAAATGTGAAATATATGACCACGTAACATAGCTAACGCTAACCCTAACCCTAAAACCTAACCAGGCTAACCGAAATTCTTGCACTTTAAATCGTTCATGAGCAAAAATTAAGCAAAAACCCGCAAATTTTGTTTTAGATATTGACTATTAAGATGAAGTAATATGCAAAAAAGTAATTTAGGACACAATGATCTGAGGACAGGTTGGTAACCCTTGGCCAAACTAACTAACAGACAGACAAACAGACACATCAGCATAGTTGTAGCGCGTCAGTAACTAATTGTGTGATTAATCGTTATCTCCTCAGCTTTAATATATACATTTCAATACATAGATTTTCATGACATAACAGCCAAAAGTGAAAAGACACTTCCGTGAAAATTCATGGAAAATAAGTAGTCGATTTATTATATCTGCCGATTATATTATTATAAGATTGTAAGATTATATCCGCCGTGAATTTTCACGGCAGATATAATCTTCGATTACATAAACTGTTAAAAGTGAATATGACTAAGATAATGTTAGCACAGGACAGTATTCTTTCAAAAAATCGACCCTGGTGTATCTATTATATGTTATAAAATGCAAATCATTATTCTATCATGATCAGTAGTCCTGAGGGGAAGGTATACTTTGCGGAATGTGGAATTTTCGGAAGGTGTATTTTGCGGAAATTTTGTTGCGGAAAAATCTTGCGGAATAAGGTGTATTTTGCGGAATGAAAATTTGCGGAAAATGATGCTGTTGTTGTTGTTGAGTTTCGTCATAGTTTGTGGCCACCGGCTTAAGATAGTAAGCTAATTTGTAGCATTGTTTTGGTATGCCTAGATGTTAAGTTGATTTAGTATTAGGCCTTCACTAACTATGTGACCCGTTTTTTAGACAGTCGTTTTAGCAATAATGTTCTTATAATGAAAGTATTTCTTACGAAGTATAGAAAGTTAACTCCTAATAGCTTCAGCTGAGTAGCTGGCGAGGTGGGTGCGGCAGCTGCAGATTCCTGGCTGGTAGACTCAACCGGCAACGTGGGTCAGACAGCTGCACAGACAACGGTGGCTGTGGCTTCGTCGGCGTCTCCAGCAGCAACAACGTCCACGTCCTGCAGCTGCGAACGTTTTCTCCCTGACGTCTTATCAGGACACTTCCTGACGTTGCACCTCAGCTGTGTCAGGTTGAGCGTCCGCTTCTGCTGTTTGCTCCTTGTCGCCAACGACCATACGTGCTGCCACCACGAGATAGTGACTCAGTCTTTGTGCATTACCTAATCCGACGACTCGGCCCTCGCGGCGGCGGGCATCCCTTTGTTGTTGCGCTGCGTCAGGAATCGTTTGTAGATTGTGCCTATACTTGAGTTGACCTCGCAATCTAGTGTGATGTGCCGGCTTCTGCTCGTGAGTTAACGGACTTCGAAACGTTTCAAGAGTTAGGTTAAATAGGCCTACGTCGATATGTGATTACTGAGCCGATTCAAGACTTAAATGTGAGCCTAAACCTACGTTAAGTTGATGATTTGACTTTATTTGAATTTTGCGGAATGCGGAATGCGAAAAATCTCTAAGGTGTACTTTGCGGAACGTTCCGCCACGAAAATTCCGCAAAAATACACCTTCCAAAAATTCCGCATTCCGCAAAGTACACCTTCCCGTCCTGGGGTACCGGTATGCACTCAAGACACTTACACTTCTTAGTCGATCGACCAATTCCTTCTTGCTTCCACTTTTCGAAAGACCTCGAATTTCAAGTTCTTTCTTTAATTCGACTACTCGTAAATCGTTCAAATTGTCTACATCCATGATAAAGTAAATTAACTAACGGTAAACAACAAATTGGCAAAATGGCGAGCAGCGACAAGTTAATCATACCAGGCATACAGAGCCTTGAGGCTGTGCCAAGTACTCGAGTATCTTACTCTAATGCTAAATTATACTCGAGTACTACCACAAATAAGATGTGCCATTATGATCTGATCAGTTATAATTGATAAACAAAAACTATCAATGTAATTAATTTGTTGCTTCAATCGATTGCAATCCTGATGGTTGGAAATTTAGCTTCAAACTGAAATAAATATTTAGATTACACAAGTTTTGGGCCCACAGTCTTAGACACGATATTTGTGTCACGATCGCCGTCTGCAATGCATGTATTGTGGCTAAACCCTACATCGTAAGGGGCAAACGCTACCATTGGCTAGGGCGATGACGACAGTTGGACGCCAGACTATGGATAAGTATGGTCAACACAACCGACAACTGAGCTACATTGTAACATAAAGTAAATCAAAAATAAAGATTAAAAATGTAATAAAATATACATGGTAAATTTCACAAGCAATAAAAAACCTGAAGACCAAAATTTGCACTTTTGAGGTTTAAGAGTTTTTAAAAACCTAAAAACCTGGGTTTTTCGACTGATTTTCCTGTCCTGGCTCTGCCCCAGATGGATGCATGACGAAGAACTGTAACAATGGGCGAGGTCAGTGGCGTATTTAGGGGGAGGGCCACGGTGCGATGCCCCCACCTTTGGCCCGAACAAGAAAATTTTTTACAGCCGACTTTATATGAAAAGGTGCGTTTTTGACGTTTTCCAGCAAGAATTGCAAAATTCAACAATGTTTGATGGTCTTTTTTGATACCGATACAATCTGCGATTAAAATCACCACATGAGATTGCATCTGATATGACGCTGTGATTTTCTGCCTTTCCAAATTTCAGAAAAAAATGGGCGAATTTGCGGTTTTCATTGAACATTCAAAAGCAAAAAATGTTTCAGCTGCCCCTGGACCCCGCTGGGGGCTCCGCCCCCAGGCCCCCATTATAGGCTCACGCTCTGCGCGCTCGCCATGGCTCCCCCTTTGCCAAATCTTGAATACGCCACTGGGCGAGGCCAAGTTTTGCTAAGACTTTAGTCTAAGACTTAAGTCTTGACTTGACTTTGGTCTAAGCCCAAAATCAAAATTAAATCAGCTGACAATTTTAAATGTCAAAACAATACAATTAAAGCTTAGCTTGACAAAACGGACGTCCCAGTTTGTTATTTGAGTGAAATATTTACTTTTTAACTATGCAGACGACACTAGTAATGACATAAGTAATGACGTCATCTCTGGCACAAACATTGCACAAAATTCCTTTTATATAAATAAAATGGCCATATAGGCAAACAAAGTAATATTACATACATCACACGATTAATATAGGTCTGGAAAACACTTTTCAGGGTGGTCCAAAACAAACTGCACAAAGTTAATGACACCATAATTTTGCAACTGTACGTCATAGTCATGTGGTTTTCAGCAAAATGTTCCGAAAGAAATTTTTTATGTGACTAAAATCAGTATTTGAATACAGTAGTTAAATATTCGTTGTTATTGCCGCTGGCAATTAACTATGCAAATACCCTCGACACAGTGGTCCATAAAAACATGCCACTTTTATTTTTTCACTATCTTCCTGAAACATTGGCCAATTTTAATAATTTTTGGCACGCGACATTAAAAAGAAACTTGATGCAAATGTCTGTAGTTTTGGCCATCTCGCCCTAAGGTTGTTGCTACACTACCTTGTGAAATGCAGAAGTCGTAGTTGGACCATTCACAACAATGAATTCATAAAGGGTAGTGCATGCGTCAGCTCAGAAAATTACTGACACCACAAAATCATTGAAAATCTGTTGCTTCGTCTTTATTTTAAAATTGTAAGTCGACAAACTAAAATAATACATCAACAGTAAGTGGACCGCTTGAGTCATGCAGTTACTGAACGTGCTGTTGGCAAATGGTACCAACATCTACCGCTTACGTTTGCGCTGCAGGACATTTTGAGCACATGCTGAAATGAAGACGATGTGGTGTGACATGTGTGACTTTTTGAGTAGTAATAATCGCCAATTGCGTTTATCGCTACTGAGTAAATAATTTCTGAGCCGAAGATACGCTACTCGGTAGGAATTCACTGTTGTCAATGGCCAAACTGTGACTTATGCATTTTACATGGTAGTGTAGTAACAACGTTAAGATAAGGTGGCCAAAACTACAGACATTTGCATCAAGTGTCTTCTTAATGTCGTACGCCAAAAATTGTTGAAATCGGCCAATGTTTCATGGAGTTATTGAAAAAATAATAGTGAAATGTTTTCTATGGACCAAGGTACATTGAAGGTAATACTGTTTTTCAGTAGTTCACCTGCCAGCGGCAAAAACAAAGAATATTTAATTGCTGTATTTAAACACTGACTTCAGTCATGTAAAGAATTTCTTTCGGAACATTTTGCTGAAAATCACATGACTTTATTATGTAAAGTTCCAAAATTATGGTGCCATAAACTTTGTGTCATTTTTTTGGCCCCCTGTATAATGTTGATTTAACTAATCGTATTATTGCAGTAATCCGACGATTGCATAAAAAGATGGACGACCGCAAATGAAAGTCAAGTCTAAAGTCAAGTCAAAAGTCATGACTAAAGTCAAGCCCAGCTCGTAGATAAGCTCAAAGTCAAGACGAAAGTCACAACTTTAATCTACGACTTTAGTCTCAGACTAAAGTCGTAGCAAAACTTGACCTCACCCAATGGGCAACACCTACCAGCAAAGACATAAAAACATGGCACATTTGTGTTTCAGTGAAATATTGTACTGAAATGAATAAAAGTGCCTGAATAAAATAAAACAACAAATGGCAACTTCTGATCATGTTCACATGCATACATTACATATTACATATCCAAATCCAGCAAATACATGCACAGGAAAGCTTACACATGCAACACTTATGCTTGTTAAAGAAATGCAAGCCACTGACAATCCGAACCAAAAGCCACAAGTGCAATCAGCAGAGCTGTAACAGATGCTGACAAAAGCCGAAAAATTTAATTACACCAAAACATGTTCTCCAAAGACACCAATTAGCCCGCAGATCTCAATAGCTTAAAAACAAATTTTCTGCATGAATACTGAACAAGCAATTCACATCGAAAGGATCAATCAACATATCATACATAAAGTGCAGGATGCCATAATCAGAAACACTACTAAACCTAGGTATCCCATGCTGGTGGCACTATGGCGTATACGGGCGCATCTTCTGGGCAGAGGATAAAGAAAGCCCTTTGTGAGGCAACTCTGAAGGGCTGTTCAGTATAACGTAGAACTAGAAGGCGCTCGTGAGAGTGCATATCTCCGCCAAGTAAAGTGATTTAAACAATACTACAAAAAGGGGAGGAAGAAGGAAGAGCCGCTTCTGGGAGCGAGGGAAAAGTAATTGCCGGTGTTGCTGCTCGTGCTGTTGGCTGTTGGTGTAATGACGTCATTACTATTATTAGTCATCATGTACACACACAGAAACTCGCACAGAACGACCAATCTCTTAATCTCCTCCATTGTTCACTACGTTCACTTGGCGGAGATAATAAGGCATCGTGGACTAACAGGGCCCAGTAGCTACTTCTACGAGATAGCACAAAAAGGCCGACCTCTGAGGCAGCTCAGGGTGCTGATTTGTGATAATGCCTTGCTGGGGTTTGTCAGGATCTTACACATACCCATGGGTGTTTGCTTGGTTAGTGTCACCTGGTTTGTCGTCTCATCATATGCGCTGGGTGGCTTTGCTGTTATCGTTATGTTTTGAAGTCAAGTGATCCGAACTAGCCTATCAGGCTTGCAAACCCTGTGGGGGCTCCCCTTCACCCAGTATGGCTCTGTGGTGCGATGGGAGTAGTTTGGCCGCACTGCTCACGTGGCTAGTCTGCTGACAGGCTGGACCACAAGCCGGCTAATTTCCTGTGGAGACTATAAAATCTTTTGGTGAGCCCCAACCCCACAGTATAGAAATGTTGTATAGTTATGCTCTTTGCTATTCCCGTCACAACTTTCAATACCCAGTACTTGCGGAAAACTTTCTGGGGATTGCTGGTGACCCGCAACGGAACGATGGAAACCTAGGCATGGTGTTTATACACTATCAGCAGACACTACACTGTCACAAATACAACCTGCAAGACAAACGACTCAGTCACCTTCACAGACGTGGAACATTACTGCACTTAGGCTAAAACCAAATTATACTGCTCGGTGATATAAAGAACAGTACCGTATGCTAACAATCTGCCCCAAAACATCAGTAAAACAGTAAACACCCGTGTCGATCACTCAACTTCACGACTGCAAACTGTTACACCACAAAACCAAATATCCATAATATAACAGAAAATACTGAATAATTCATAACACATTGCAGTGAGTGAGTAGTTTCTTAATGGCATGTGAGCACAAAAGGCTGTTCATAGCAGAAACTAGCAAATATATTACAGCATTCGGTTAAAGTGTGATATGCAAAACAGAACACAATATTCATAATTTCACAAGTGCTAATGATCACTCTGATCCGTTCTACACATTAGGAGGCATATACTGAATTCCTTTACTATTTAAACTGGTAAGACTGGCTGCAATATGATAGCACTTATCAAAAAGAAACAATACTGTACCAGATAAAAATCAATGAAAAATAACAACTTGTACACAAGCTTATGCCAAACTCTACAAAACATGGAACAGTATTAACTACAGTGATATTACTACTTAGTTGAATGCACACACAATGCTTTTAACAAAAGGTTTTTCGATCTCAGCATTAAACAAAATTTTTTTTCAGACTGGACATTAGCAAGCAGCAAACAGAAAGACAGAACATGCTCATCCAACTCGGCCATTTTCATCTAACATCAACAAGTACATGTTAGCTTCCAACCTAAGCAGTAAGCACACAGCCCGTATCTTACGCCTAACAGCGGACATATTAAAAATACGTTGTCCTAATCATCAAATATGCTACAGTGTCAACGATCAACTATGTTCCGTATCTAAAGCATCGAATTTGTTCTCGAGTGAAAGCTTGGCATGCTGTGTGCTTGGGTCTTCAACTGGTCGCACTCCGATACGAATCTTTTCAAATGCACCACCGTCACTGAGCACCACGTACACATTGACATATTTGCAAGTATACTTTTAGATCACTGCAAAAATAACTAACAGTATCGATACATGACAAAGCCTGTTGACAGATAATCGCTAAAGTATGTGCAAATCAACACAACATTAAGCACCAACAAGCTAATGTAAGTAAGTCAAATGACCACAGAGTTCTGACTTGGTGATGCATTAGCCCTTGTACCTTTACGTATTTTGCATTTACACGATCTTGACCTCCAAACATGCTTGACACAGAAGTTAAACTAGAAAGCAGTCAGAGACCGCAGATCTCCGCCAACGCCATGTTGTTCGCCAGGTCGCAGCACCACATTCGGTTTGGCAGCGGTTTCCTTTATGGCCCATTGAAAGCAATGTTAACAAAAATTTCAAAGTGATCCAGATTCCAGGATTCCTTCCGGATCACCCCCAAAATTGTTTTTGTCATTCCCGACATTCCCAGAAAATTTCAGAAAGATCCGTCCATAACTTTTTGAGTTATCTTGCTAACACACAGACAGACAAACTCTGGCAAAAACATAACCTCCTTGGCAGAGGTAACAATGGATTTTCTTAAATGTATTAATTATACGATTGATACTTTTAGTACATGTTAGTTGCAATTTTAGTGGATGTCTAGTTGTGCAGTAGTGCACGACTGCATCAGATAAAACAAGCCCATCATGCAGCTAAAAAATTTGTACATAAATTTGTAAAATCTAGAATGAGATTTCAAAAACACTGCAGCATTTTTAAACAGCTTCCCACCATGCATGGTAAGAAATGGTGACTACAAATCACTCACACAAGTCTGAGACTTAAACCCTGGGGTGCACAGTCCATCACCCAACTAGTGGGACGATCGTCCTGATTTGTGCTTTGCAGCAAAATTTCAAAAAAAATCACACATGCACAAAACTATATTCTGACTCACTGATCTGCAATAAGCACCCACCCACCCAACAGCAACTAACTGTGTTGCAAATGCAGCAGAAAATATGGGCGCACTCTAACAGCAAAACGCAATGCAGTTACCTAGGTTCGGCCAGACTTCCAAGCGTCGGGAAGTCTTCCTGACTGGAAACGTTCGGTGCTGTTTTCTTCCCCCTAGGTTGTCTACTGGGACCAGAACTGGTTACCACTGCCTGATCACCATGCGCTCGACGCATCGCTGGTGGAACATATTTACCAGTTGACTTTGGAGCTTCTTGTACTGGACAGTCAATGAACAGACAGCACACAACATTGTTGCTATATAAAATTAGCAACAAGTGTCAACAAATGCAATATTAGTTAAACAATAGAAAAGCATGAAAAGGTACTGTAGATACTAATGGCCAACAGTATCAACTTAACATCCGGTAATATTAAAGAACCACAAGACAGCAAACACCAGACATGTACTGGCACAGTCTGATCAGTGAGCAAAATGTCAACCAAGACACCCAGGCTAACTCAGCCTGGCCATCCCTCTATCAGTAGGCAAGATGACTCATGGCTACTGTTAGTCCTAACACGGCTATCGTGTAACAGTAGGCATGACGGCTGGCACAGTGACTCAGTTGGTCAAAGCCTAATAACAAAACTGGCCAATTGGCTGATTTGAGCTGTATGCCAGCTTAATTGGTTTAAACTGTCACATGCTGACAGCCTGAAAACAGTGGCGTCATTTCAGAAAAATCATTGGGGGTCTCAGTAATCCTTGAGGTCTCAGTCTACGTAACTAATTGTTTTTACAGCAGTAACAGTGCTGCAAAAGTGCAATTAACAGGGAAAAGATTAAAATCATTGATCCTTGGAGGGTCTGCAGACCACTCCAACCCCCACTAAATGACGCCCCTGCCTGAAAGTGCTGGAAAAAAGACAAGCTCTCTATGTAAAATTTTGTAATTTTACACTGCTGGTTAGGCAACAGAAAAAGCATAAGGTTATCAGAACCAATGCAAAGAAAAAATTATTCTGAGTTAACAGCGTAAAATTAAATCAGAATAACTGTGCAAAAATGGCTACCCATGACCAAACAAACACCACGTGTGTCTGTGAGTCAATGACATGCCATGTAATGACCAAGTGTCACAAACCTGGCTCAAGCACTTGTGCCGGCTTGGCAGGTGGAGCTGGAACTGCTACCTGTGGCACTGGTTTCCACGGTCCTTGTGCAGCAGCCTTTGACTCTCCATCATCACCTTCTTCATTGCGCAATGACCCGGCATCCTGACGCTCCTCATCGCCTTTGGCACTGACAACAACCACTGTAGTTACAAGGGCTTATTAATGGGTGCTGCATCAAGTTTGCTAATTACTGATCGAAAGTGACAGACTGATAGACTTGTTGATCACGTGGCACGCTGGCTAGCCGGCCGGGCATGTAAAATGAAGTGCAAGTGCCCAGTTGTCCACTGAGTGCAGTTGCCAGCATGACGGTAGTCGTGAGGAGCTGCTGTCTGGTGTGAACACTTTCCCACGGCGATTGACATGGCCGGCATAGACAGAGTTAGGCAGACAGACAGACAGAAACAGGGACAAAAAGACAGAAAGGGAGAACAAACAACATGTGCAAAAACACAGGCAAGGTTAGTCACACCTGGATTATGCCTGCAAACAAGTAATGTCTACTCAAATAGGGATGTTGGTTTATAATGGAAAATTTTCTTAAAATATGTGGAACTTCTTGAGGCAAAATATGCGAAATTTGGCGAAATATGCAGCGCATATATGCTGCATTTCCGGCATATGCAAAATTCAACTGAGGGAGAATCATAATCATGATCATTAATAGGCCTTTTCTGCACAGTTTTGACATTTTCTACTTCAATTTATTCAACATCTAATTGTAAATATCGGCAATCGTTTGCCACAAAAATATTTAGCAGTCTTAAAACAACGTTGGACAAGGAAAATGAAGAAAAATGCGATCGCATATGCGGAAACATGCGGCACATATGTGAATATATGCAACTTTTTGCATATGCGGCATAATTTTCGCACGTGTGATTCTGAAAATGCCATTATATGCAGAAAAATCTGCAATATGCGGGTTTTGGCAAAATATGCGATTGCATGCGATCAAATATGCAATCACATATTTGCATATAACCAGCATCCCTAACTCAAAGCGACGTGTATCCTAACAATACTGCATTCATACTTCACGCCACTACATCGGCTGTTGTTAGCAGCAGTTGACACAGTGACTACATGATACTGCCACAGCGCATGCCCCTATCCGTGTTGCTCACCGTCGTTGCAATAAATACCTATTACGTAATGGGTCGCGCAGTCTCACCGGTTGCATCACCAGCACCGCTGTCTGGCACTAATTAGCATCACCCATTCATTCATTCATTCAAACATGCCAAGCCTCACCCTCCCCCCTCACCTAAGGCGTACAGTGCCACAGGCGATGTCAGCTTTAATCACGGCTAATGACTGCATCAGCAAGAGCAAGAAGCGGGCGAGAAGAGTCGTGGCACCACGCGTCTGGTCTCGTCTATGTGCAGTTAATGGTTAACCAGACTGGCACTCTCAGGCTCAGTTTTGCCTTCAGGACCAGTTAGCTGGTTAACTGGTTAACCACTGCTAACCCTAATTGCTAAGTACCGAAACAAGAAATTTGAGCAAAGCTCACGAGACGCGCGAAAGCCTACAGCATTTCCAGTTCAGTAGTTATAGTTTCGAAAATCGCATATCACTTGGACTCGGCCCATCGGGACCATAATACACATCGGCCATAGGCGCGTGTGGCG
>Ga0209367_1002801_pt1 | contig 23321 bp, 22 predicted proteins | sample WorMetLIZISLAND2_FD_187412 | JGI IMG/M metagenome (GOLD analysis project Ga0209367, IMG submission 187412) | Marine gutless worms symbiont microbial communities from Max Planck institute for Marine Microbiology, Germany - Olavius geniculatus... ... | reverse complement strand
AAGTAAACCCCTCTGTTACTTTACATTTGTGTAACTCTTTCCATTAGCAATCAAAGTGCTAAATTTCAGTTAAATTTGCCTAAGGAAAGTAAACAATAGTTTCAGCGACTTTTGTGAGGTCACCCCAAGACACTTCAGTTTCAGGTCCTTGTGGATGACGTCTTTTGAAAGACCTGAAACTGAAGTGTCTTGAGGTGACCTCACAAAAGTCGCTGAAACTATTGTTTGCTTCAGCAGATTTGGCTGAAATTTAGCACTTTGCCAATAGATAATGCATCGTTGACATAGAATTTTGCCAAAATCAGATGTTGTTTGTTGGAACTACACAAATGTACAGTAACAGAGGGGTTTACCTAATACCTACTGTAGGTTACACTATATTGGTAACAACAGAATTTAGTGATCACTTTAGGAATTGTTTGGGGATTGCGTGTACATTCACATTCTTCAGATTTGACATTTTTATTGCACGATGTCTAGAGGGTTACTTTTTTCCAGACACAGTGTAGCAGTAAAAATATTGTACAATTGTAGAGTGAAAATACAGAGTCTGACTGGACATGTTGGGCAGAATAAGATGTTTGTTCTCGTGTGGTTTTTGTGTATTTATGACACTGACACACTGACAAATTAAACGAACCAACTATGAACATCACTTAACATTACCTAATTAATCAACACAGTACTAAAAGTACATTTTGATAATAACCTAGTAATTCGAAAATGACCTAGTTTCTAGTAATGTAATACAACGTATGGCATATGTTATAAAAGGTGGAGAACACGCTAGTCTCGTTTCAAGTATACACAGTGTACAACATCTGGCAGTGAATAAATATTCCAGAAGATGATGGTTTAACAACAGTTCATGGTCAACTGTGTTGCTTCAGAACAAATCAAGCATCGAATCCATTACTTAGCACTGCCTGTCTTCTTATGTTTGCTGAGTTTCTGCAACAATACATGAGCAGTTTTCAATATACAAAGGTTGCCTTTAAGCTCAGAATTTAGTGAAAAATGCTAAACCTGACAGCTTTACAAAACATAACCTATGGGAATAATGCAATGCGTTTTGCAAATACACTATAATAAACAATATAATAAACAATATGATCAAATTATGTATATCAACACTAAAAACTAGAACTGCATAGATTAATAATTAGTCACAGGATTTATCATCAAAAATTTTCAAACAATTAATAAAATTATAATCATTGAAATTTCAACTAATGTTGAATCAATAAAAACATTATAAACTGTAAATACAATGACAATGCCAGGCATCTGGAATCATCCCAATCACCTGTATTTCGAGAAAAAGGTCAACATTTTAATATGTCTACAAAGTGCATCTGAGACAGCTTATAGCTCTAAGTAAAAATATGCTACAAAAGAAAATGCATTTTCTTTCACAATTACTCCTGTTAGCTTTCAATCAGAATTATCAATTAACTGCTAATTTTAAAGAGTTAAGTATTAAAAAAATTCTAATCATTGCTAGCTCTACTGATAACATACCTTTTCAAACTCTTTGCGTTTCTCGCGATTCTGTGCATATATTTTCTGGCGTTCTTCATTGGCTTTCTGCTGCTTGACCTCCTCCAGTTGGCTGTACAATCTGAACATAACATCAACACACCTGAAATTAGTTTGATCCAGGCACAAATAGAAACAAGCTAGCCACACAAGTCAGGGATGGGGTCCTTGAGAACTGTCCTTGAGCATCTTGGCCTCAAAGGCCACTTGCCTGGCGATGGCCATAAAGACCACTGGCCTTGACTTTGAAAATACCCATCCCTGACACACGTACATTCTAAATTTGATTAAATATTTAGCTTCAACTGGACAATTTTCTTCAGTGTACATCCAAATTAGACCACATTCAGGGTTCCTACAGGTCTTCTGTAGCAAAATTCCCTGACTTCTCCAGTTACAGAATGACAATTTCCCTGACCTTATCGAAACAATAAACCTATCGCATGAATGTCCGAAATGGTACACTATATCATAAAGTAATGAAACAGTATTAATGCAGCAATATGCAAACGACAGACGCCCTGGTCGGGTGGTCAGGGGGGCTTCTTCGCTACCACCCCCCCTCCGAAGCTGAAACACTTCTAGCTTTTGGACGTTCAATCAAAGCAGCAAATTTGATTGCATTTTAATATTTGGAGACACAAAAAAATCACAGACATCTGCAGTATGCATAATCCAATATCATATCCCCTGAATTTTCGAAAACAATATTTTTCCCTGACCTTTCCCTGCTCGCACAAATTCCCTGATTTTTTCAGTTTTCTCTGACCTGTAGGAACCCTGCACATTGCCAAAAAGCAAACTTTTGCAGATTTAATAAACCAGAGCTGCTGCACACCAATTACCCAATTAAAAGCATCAAACACACACAGTCAAAACAACGCATTCACTTCACGTTAATCGCACATAAAGAATACGGCCTACAAACTGCTGAAAATTACGAAACCAAAATGGCAACCTATGACATATATTCTATGTACAACCTGCATGCAATATCAATCTTTTCTCAACCCACAATGGCACAAATGTGCTGATTTTAGCAAACTCCTCATGTTCCATGCTTTCAATAATACCAGAAGTTTCCGAAGCCTTCACTTAAATGATATAGTAAATTTCTTATATGAGGAATTCAGCATTATGAGGCCATCCAAACTTGACCTGATGTGATTCCTGTAGCCTCAGCATCAATTTTCATCTTCCCAAACATTTCACTTTTTGACTTAAGAACAAGCACAGACAAACGGATAGACCTAGCAGTCTCGCTTAACCATTTCAAACTAGTTCAAAAGTTTTTCGGCTCAGCTCGAACATTATGCAGCTCAGCATTTGTGGCTTCGGTTGCCATTAGGGATTGCAGTCCCGGGATCATCCCAGGATCCTGACCGTTTTCGCCAATCCCAAATCCCGGGATTGGAGATGTCCTAATTCCGGGATTACAAAAATTTGTTAAAATTGCGCATTTTTTCAAGCGATAAATGCCAAAAATAACAATTGTAGAAATCTAATGAATAAAATATTTTATGCGTGCAACAGTACTACTTCTTGATGTGCTCCGTAATTTGTATTTTGACAGTTGCAGTCACTCCTTACGGAGTTCTGACATATCTAACGTAATAGCCTACCACATCTTATGCGTGAAATAAGTCTATTGTAGATACCAAAATAACGATTATCTGTAAGCCTAATCCCGAAATGGATCCCGGGATTACAGATTTCTCAAACCCGAATCCCAGGATTGAGAATTAAATCCCAGGATTGCAATCACTAGCTGCCATGTCTAATGTGTAAATGTCAGGCCAGATAGTATAACTTCAGCAGATAAACAGGAACAAACCTAACGGTCCTATCCTTCATCTCTTTCTCATTACGTTTCCTGTCAGCCGATGAAACTTCTGCAAGTTCGGCTGGTGCTGCAACATGCTTCGTGCCCTTCTCTGAAGAGCCTGCCAATAACAGCATGTCAATAATTGAATGTGCCAACCGCAATTATGCTAAAAAATGAAATTCAAACTATCCACATTCTGCATCAGTGATGTGCAACCTCTGGCTTGCAGGCTACATCCAGCAGTGAATATGCAAGTGAAAAATACAAAAAAACATGATACACGAAATTAGATGCATTGCATATATTTCACACAGTCTTTCCCGTTGGACTTGTTTTAAATGGTGCATACCTTCAATTTCAAGTGCAAACACACCTCTCAGCTTGGTACAATATATAATGGAACAATCTGCCATTTTTTGTTGTCATAAAATAATAATAGCATTTTGCAGTGGTCTGACTTCAAAACAGTGCTATGCGCCCCATTGCTCAGAAAGATTGTACAACAATGATGCAAACAGTAAAGACAAGACCAGTAAATTGTACAAGGGCTGCCATATAATGTTACAATTCTGCTGACGTCAAGCATTGAAGCTTCACGTTACCAGCCAGTGAGATTGACCAGAAAACGATCATCAGAACAAAACAGCACACAACCGCTCGAAAATGAAAACAACTGTATCAAAGTGGAAAACACTTATGACCACCTAACCTTAAATTCTCTTCACTTTAGAGCTGTCGAAGCATTAATTTTTAAATGCATTAACGCCATGCGTTAATTTTTTTTAATGCGTTAATAACCACATTATTAATGCACTCAGGCCCGTCAAGTAGTAGAGTATGGGGGAGTTACCACGGGCCTCGCGACGTTTGGACCCCGCCTGTAGAATATAAAAGTTAGAAAGCAAGTAGAAACAAATGTTTTAACAATAACTGACATCATCGCTAGCATAAAAATCTATTAGCCTGTCATTTAAATAATATTTATTTACAGTAGTGATGGAACGACAACTACAGTTTAGTTACTTAATTCATTCGATTGTCAAATAACCGTAGTTTAACAGAATGTTGGAACTTCTGCTTCACAGAATTTAGTAAATTAAATAAATTTACGCATGTGCATTAATTTTTTTTAATGTGTGTTAATTTGTTAACGCGTTAATGCATTAATTAACAAATTTTAAAGCACAGCATGCAGTCTGCAGAATATGAAAGCTGGAGATGAAATAAAAATACGAAAGAAACCGAGCCAAAGCTAACCGGATTTGACGCTTAAACCTCTGGCTTTCTTCCACGAGGCAATAGTCTGACCAAGTTCCTCGACCCTCTTCTCTGACAACTTCTTCGCTCTTTCTTTTGCATCCGCTAACCTCCGCTCGGACTTGTGAGCAAACTCTGGTCTCCTTGCGGCGAAAGCATTCTGCAGACTCTGCGACGAATCTTCAAACACAATAAATACAATGCATGTATTTATGTACACCAGTCACATCTAGTTGATTATTATACACTGAGATTTTTGCAGTACACGATTCCCGATGTACTTATACGCATGTAAGCTGCAAAATCATTCAAATGGTCAATAGCAGTAACTACACACACAAAAATATTGGCTATTGCCCTAAGCAGACCAAGTTTCACAAATAAATTACCAATCAAACATTAACTGTTGAAATATTTAAAATTAAAAGGCATATGACAAGTGCCAATTCTGTTGTTTCTAGTAGGTGATCGAATCCCATGTATTAATACAACTCCAAACCAGTTTTTTGTTCACTAACAACAAAAATGCAATAAAACTTACTATTTAGACTTAACATATAAAAATGTCATAAAACAACAGAATTAACTAAATGATTACAATAACCTAACAAATCTAGTATTCAGTAAGATGAAATTAACCATTAATTTATCAAATCAGTAGGCTATGTTAGTCATTAAATAAACACAACAATATAACTCTAAACTAAAATGATCACTAATTTGAGCTCATCACAACAGTACACAACCACATGACAATAAATATGGTTAATTTGAAAAAATACACATCAATAAAAAAGCAAATCCTAATATGCTGTCAATTTCTGTCTGGAAAAAAACATTAGAGAAAAAATACCTGGCTTTATATCCACTGCTCCAGGTTGAGACGTGTCCTCCATTGGTAAGAGGAACCGCACACCGACAGCTTTAGGATCTTTCTCTGCTCTCGTGTCTCTACCACAACCATTCTCTGGTGCCGGACTGCCAGAAGAAGCCACAGCCATCGACAGTGCATGCTGTGACGGTTTTCTCAGCGTCTGTGGAGTCACTGCATCGAGAATGCTTCGCTCATGCTGTTCAAATGACAGCAGTGATGACGAACCGGATGCGGATCTACCAGGCGTCGTGACGATGGATTTCTCCGGTGATATACTGCAGCTGACGTCCGTGGAAGTTATTCCGCTCACCAGCGTCATGTCCGGTTCATCCTTGATGCCGGTCTCATCACCAGAAAATCGCTGCAACATCATTAACAACTACTATACAGAGTGCAGCAAAAAAGTAGACCCTTAAAATTTTTTGATGTTTTCTTAGCAACCATTTGGAATTTTAATTTGAAATTTTACAGATTTATTTACTAAAACCTCCTACATCTAACTGCCGAGTAAAATGTGATTTTGTTGAAAAACGACGAAGTTACAGATTCTTTTAACATGACCGCCTACCGATTTTTCAGCATTCAAAAATGTTCCTGCTACAACACCAACTTAATGACATCGTTGAACAACACAGTTAAATAATGATCAGACGCCAGAATTACATTGTCATTGCGAATGTTCGAAGTGTTCACCGCCAGCTCCAAGTTACAACACCAGCCTCCAGTCACCTTACTTGAGAAATCTTTTACAGCCTTGTCGATTGGTCCCTGTTGCAGGTTGTCCCAGATAACCTGAAATGCTTCCTTGAGTTCGGCACTTGTTTTCGGCTTTGTTTTAAGCTTGCGGTAAGCCTCCAACATTGCACCCCATATGCGATAGTCCATTGGGTTTATATTCGGCGAATTTGGAGGCCAATGGTCCTTTGTGATGATATCTGGACAGCTGGCCTGCAGCAGTTCTGTGTGCTGTGCGGCGTTGCGCGCTGTGTGTGCTGACGTGCCGTCCTGTTGGAAAAGGAATCTGGTGGGCAGCTGGCGACTGCTTTAAAGGAACGATAATTTAGTGATAATATATAAACAATATAAATGACTGTTTATCAAAACGTCACTGTGATGTCATCAGCAGTAACGTGTAAGCAGTTTTTGAACATTAAACAGCATTTTTAGCTTGAACATTTTTAATGCTGAAAATTCGATAGGTGGTCATGTTAAAAAGTTTCTAACTTCGTCGTTTTTCAACAAAATCACATTTTACTTCGCAGTTAGATGTAGAAGGTTTCACTAAATAAAGCTGTAAAATTGCATATTAAAATCTCAAACGGTTGCTGAGAAAATGGCGAAAAACTTCAGGGGTCCACTTTTTTGCCGCACCCTGTAGGTATGCAGCCATCCTAACAGGTCACATAACAGGTCATGCCTGTCTACCGGCTTGTCTCTTTGTTCATCTATCATTCTGTCCTGTACGGACTGGGCTCCTAACTCAAAAAAACATGAAAGACGTATTTGGTGTTTCAAATGTTCCACAGGGAAATAGTAACTAATGTGCCAATTTTTGTTCAAAAAGTTAGAGTTAGGTTGTGAAGCTCTTACGAGAGAGCCCCATAATATCTCGACACCAGGCCAACAAGATTCTAGCTTTTACGGAAATATGATTTTTGTTTCCAATAAAAAGTTCAGACAAAAATCTATGCTATACAAACTTAATGACTTTTAAAGGCATTTTGATTGCATTACCCAAACAGAAGTGTTGTCCACCGAAATACCATCTGTAAAATCCAGTCCTGCAACATGCTCTTCAGAATACTGCCTTAGGGTGCAAGTTTCCAAGAAGCCTTCATGAACTGTTGCTAGACTAACAGCTGTCTGATTTCCCGTCTCCGAAGCAACAGCTACTGGTACAGACTGCAGCATTTGTCCCACAACATCATTCCTTCTGTACGGCATAAACAGTGCTTCCCAGTTGAGACGTTTATCTGCTGACGAGACCTCAGTTGATAACATGTTCTGAGGAGCTGACCGACTAACTGTTGATACATCCGACCGAGTTTCATCGCCAGACTCGTATTTATTATGAATCTCGACTGCTGCAGAACTGACAGTTTTGGCTATCTCCGGCTGTACAGGCTTGTCGATCAACGTTACGTCTAGACTACCGGGGCCTTTTCCTGCAGTCAAAGTGGGCATTACATTCTCAGACATGGATACTTGGCCTACAAAGCTGGCGACTGAAATAGGCTTAGGAGATGTGAGTTCATGTGGTGCATTCTTCAATACATCGTGCCATGCATCGCCTCGATCGCCAAAATCTTGCTGCTGGCAAGGACTGTTGCCAGCTGGTGGTAAAACCTCCAATCGTTGGCTGTGGTCACCATACTGTGTGGAACTGTCAGTGACTGCATTCAGAGGGGAAACTGCCCTGCAGCTCCCTAGTAAGTAACAACACACAGTCAAGAGAATGAATGCCATAACATAAAAAAGCGAGCCGGCATACAGAGTCTTAACACTTAGACAGAAAATGTACAGCTTTATAGCTAACAAATACTACAGTGCATCCAAACAGTAGCACGATTAGCAGAAACTAAGATTACACTAGTTGAGTTTTAACCTATCTATGATAGAAATAATAGTATGTAGGTCAACACAATTAGAGGTTAAGTCCACACGAATCTATAAAGCTCAATCCTAATGCTATGTAAAATAAACGTTAAGCCCTTCCGAAGCCATAAGGCTCCACAACAGATCTCTGTTTCCTTAAGCCTCAGCCAGACACAAATTACACTGCCAGAATGCAGACTAATGCATCGCACAGTGTGCCTTTTTACCTTCCAGTTTTGGCTGGTACTCATTGTGCACAACTATGGACAAATGGTTAGGCTGTGTTAATCCGGGTAGTTTGATGACATACCAAGACGGTATAGCTACAAATGGACGCTCATCTCAGTACTGATCTGGTGCAATGTAAACTGTGTCTCAAAAAAACACCCGACATTTTCGACTGTAACTTGAAAACCAATTATCAGATGTTGATAATTTTTGGTAAGAATATTCCTGACACAACTTGCCATCAAATGATTATTCAGTTTCCTACCTCACCCAACGTTTGTTTCTGCACTACCTGGGGAAAGCACAACCAGCGAAATATCACTTTTTTTATCCAATGCAATATGATTGCTTAATTAACATAACACGTAAAAACACATTTTGTTCACCTATCTGACACTTTGGATGACATTTTATCCAGTTGTCCATTTTAACTGCCTGCAATAAAATTGCACGAGGTGTTGGCTCACTATGCAAACACAGGCAAGAAGATGCTTTCTTCATTCATTGACAGTGGTATCGATAAAGTTCTGCTCCAGACCAATCAAGGGGGCACGAGTCGCTTCTTGATTTCATAAACATTCCTAAACTTTTTCTGGTAGACATACTGCTGCATGACAGTCAAATCTTGACCGGCTGTTGGGGCCCACAGATTAGGATAGATGGAATTTATCGACGTTTTTTCATTCATTTTAACACGTATTATGCTTGGTCTGATTTCCCCAGGTGGTGCAAAAGCAGATGTTGGGTGAGGTGGAAACTAAAAAACTTATTTAATAGACAGTGGTGTCGGAAATATTTCTGCCAAAAATAATTAAAATTTGCTAATCTTTCTTCAAGTTACGATCAATAATGTCGGGGATGTTTTTATCAGGTTTGCTGTTTATTTCAACACATGTTTCGCTTGATCTGATTTCCCTAGTTAGTGCAGAAGCATAGATTGGGTGAGGTGGGAAACTGAACAGTCGTTTGATGGCAAGTTGTGTGAGGAATATTTGTACCAAATATTATCAAAATCTGACAATTGGTTTTAAAGTTACAGTTGAAAATGTCAGGGATGTTTTTTTGAGACACAGTGTAGAGTAACTTCACTAATGCAACAAGTAACATGTTACCACTAAAACACCAATAATATTACAAATTGGCCCTCAGAACAAAAATAAACATCTATGAACAAACGTCAGAAATATTACTTAAGACTGACAATGAACTGAAACGTTCTCTTCATAACTTGGCACAAATTTTTCATTTTCTATTTTGTCCGACTAACTTCAGATACACAGAGAAAACACATACCTTCAGTGTTCCTACTGTGAATTGTAGCAGTATTTTCAGCACTATGGCTTCTACTAATTTTGTCTGCAGGCTGCTGAAAACAAATTACAATCGATACATCAGGCCCACAAATTTACATAAATTACTGACATTAATTTTAACTAGAAAGCTCGCAGGTACCTCCGCCAAGGCAATGCTATTCACCAGGTGGCATCACCATCTTCGGCTTTGCAGCGGTTCCCGTATTCCCCCTTTAATGTAATGGTAACGAAAATTTCAAAGTGATCCAGAATCCAGGATTCCTGCCGGATCACCCCCAAAATTTAATCACTTGTAGCTAACACTTGTAACTAACACTTGCAAATAAAAACTATAAATTTGGGGCAAAGCCCAACGTGAGTCCGCCTGACACCCTAAGTCTGATTGGGGGCAAAATTCAGAGAGTTGAAATTCCCCCCCGTAGCAAAGTCACATGGCCCGCAATCAAATGCATTAGCATACGCAGAACGCGCACTGTCAACCTAGGGTGGGTAAACATTAGCTGCATAATCTCTGGTGTTAGTGGACCAAAGTTCACCAATTTTTGGGTCCAATGCGGGATTAATCATGCTTGATAACACCATTTACCACTTGTTGATATCTTAATTCTTTCCAGAAATATTTGTGGTCAAACTCAAAAGTTGTCGTAAAATACACTAAATTTTAAACGTTTTTTTGCCCTCCCAAATTATATTTTTTTAGGGCGGTGCCCCCCAAAAGTTGTACCCGCATTATCACCCCCATCCAGCAGCACATCATGTGGCAAAGTTTTATGAAGCTACTCCCCCTGGCTCCAAAGTTCTTGTGACTAATATGGTAAATTTTAAGCCAATTTTGGACCTCTTTAAAAATTGTAAAGATGACCCTGTCCCCTCTTGGAGATGCACCAGTAAGACTTGGTCATTCTGTAGTGTGTGTAAAAATTTGAGGGTGCAGCACTCGTTAGAGGCCGAAATAAAGCCTTCCAAAAAAGTTGATTTGGGTGGGTATGATTTCACCACTAGTTCTCTGTGACTAGTCGACCAAGGTTCACCGAGCTTTCTTCACACAACGGGGAGGAATCGCGGTACAAAATGTACTTGTCCAATTTTGAATATCTTCATCCGTTCCAAAGATATTCACTGTCAAACTATGAAGTCATCCAAAATAGGGCAAAATTTTGCATGTTTTTGGCCCCTAAAATTTTTGGGGGAAGGGCCCCCCAAATTTTGGACACTTATTATTTAATTGAACACACTCTCCATCATCATGCAAAATTTTGCGGCGATCAGCCGACGGAGATCCGAGATCTCATGGTGAGAGAAGAAAAAAGAATAATAAAAAATAAATGCCAGCAAAACATAAGTCCACGCCAAAAGCTATCGTTTCTTCCGGGCGGACTGATTAGACCCACACCCACACACATCGTTAGCACAATGTAACAGCAAGTATGGTATACTTGATATATAGTAACATATGGCACGTATACAACATCTTTTTATATTATATCCTATCGCAACACTTCCTACTGCACCCATCATCCATAGCACAGGGGCACTACAATGTACAACCAGTGCTAAAATACACAATTTAATAAACAAAGTGAAAAACCAGATGAAAGCTAAAAGCAAAACACTGCAGAACACTGTTATTAAATACAATAACAATAAACTTTAAAAAACATACAACTGCAAGATTAAACAGAGACAAACATCAGTACTCACAGGTGATAGATTAGAAGGTGACAGCTGCTTAGAAGTGATGGCCATAACACTATGCTCATCGTGGCTTTGTAATTGAGGTGCTGAATACGATTCCTTTGTCTGATGCATTACGGTATGCGGTGATGACTTATCCACAGCCATGTCGTCATTCTGACCTGATTTCAAGCCCAATGTACTGGTATCAATGCCATCTCGACACATAATGTTGTCTCGGCTGACAGCTGGTGTACTCTGAGCTGAAAAAGATGGATACGCAGTGGACGATGACACGTATGGCTTGGATACGGTGGTCGACTCAGTAAGAGTGGAAAATGTCGGAATGTTTGGAGGTAAGTTGGCCAGCTGTGAGCCGATGTGCAGCTGCTGCTCTGCCAATCTCCGCTCCTCATTCTCCAGTGCCTCGAGCTGGTCTTGCATCTGTCGCTGTCGAACGCTGAGATCTCTCTGTGCTTGAATGATAAGTGAACTGAAATCGTCCATGTCGTTGCGATCATGAGACACTGATGGCTGCTGACTGTGGTTAGCAGCGATATCATTGACATGCGGGCTTGGAGAAGGAGAGTATTCAGCAATACGATATGGCTGAACACGACCATCCTCTCTTAATTCTGGGGTCAAAAATTGTCGCTCGTCATCTGTGTCATTCTCAATGGGACTTGCTACTGCTACGCTGTATTCAAAACGTTCGACATCCTCCGATAAACACTTCGCTTGATACAGCTCTGGCCTGTAAGGCTCTGTAACAGCAACCCCGGTCTGAAGAACGAAATTGTTTTCAGTATGCAAAAGATCATTTCCCAACAGACTAGCGAAGCCACGATTTTCCACGTCATATGAGTGCTGTCTATCGGAAAGTGCAGTCAACGACTGCCTATGGTTAACAGTTCTGCGTTTGTGTCGGGGCGACTCCGAGAGAAAATTTAGGCCAGAATCCAGCAGCTGTTCAGCACGCATCTGAAGCCTTCGCCGTGCCTCGAGCAGAGCATGCTGGCAACCTGTCTGCTTCCCCTGCAGCAGCTCATTATGGTACTCTCGAACCCGAGAAGTATGCACTTCACCATCTGTTGAAGTCTTGACCCGGTCCGGTTCCAACGGTAAACCATTCTCCATACCAGGTTTGATAACTGACTCAACAATCTCTTCAGCATTCAGTCTACTGTGGTAACTGCTGATAGGTGGAACGAAAACAGGTCTCAAAGATGCTACATTAGTGCTAGAGCTAGACGACAGCTGAGTGCCACTAGGATGTTCCGACACAATGGGGTATTCACTGTATCCCAATCTTGCGCCTGGTATACGATAAGAAGGCATATCAGATACACTGCCATTATTGGCAAATTGTAGACGCTCTGCAACTGAGGCATGAGATGTAGAAGTGAGTGCTTCTGATATTAGCTTGTCTTGTGCTTCAAGCTGCCTTTGTTTACTTTCGATTGCATTTAGACGTTCCTCCAGCTGCTGACGCTCTTGCCTGACAAAAAATACCACAGAGATTCAGTGAATGATAAACCTACATAGCACAATAATAAATTGGTATTAGTCTGCAAAACAGACCCTTCAGCTGATATTAATGTGCTAAACAATTTAAATCTTTACTAATAGAAAAAGAATATCTCAAGCATTCAACTGACAATAAATACCAACCAAATGTGAATAACTACATTACAGCAGAAACTAGATCATAATAACAAATGAAAGATAAACAGCAGGAAAACTGACCGTTAATCTGTGAAATAAAAACCAATACTCAATATTCACAGGCATCCAACTCACTCAATCAGCTGGCGTTGTTGCAGAACCGTGTGAAACTGACTATTCTCATCCACAGAAAGTATGTTATTCCTCTGTTCTCCATCCTCATTTATTTCACCCATCAAGTTATGTGACAGCTGTACACACCAAAAATTTCACACAATTGTTTGCTAAATTGTTAGGATACCAAACTAAATACATCAGCACACTCTTCTTTAGCAATTAAATTAACCTCTACAATTTTGCAAAAAAATTAAGATAAATGTAGGAAAAATGTAAAGTCCTGCTCAAGCCATAAAGGAAACGTGGCAGTGCTGATCTTTGTTTCTTTGCTCCTACCCCAGTGGGATGGCCAGGCTGAGTTAACACGGGTCAGTGGTTACACACCAAGATCATTAACCCATCTGCTGACAGTCACCCTGTTAGCGAGACTGAGATTATGTGGTCATGCTTTACGAAAAAAATGAAAAACTAAGTCAAAAATACAGAAGGTGGTAAAGCCACAGGTAAGCAAAACAAGAAGCCCAGCTGTCGCTAGGGTGGGGCCGACCGTACTGGTTGTCACTGACCTTGAAGGTCATCAAAGGTCGATATTTATGTCATCTGAAAGAGCGTATGCCACTTCCTATTAGTGATTAATAGTAACCTTGGCCCTATCTCACACCGTTTTCAAGATGTGACCACTTATAGCTTGAAACCTAGCATTCCACAGTGCATTATGACCCTTCAAGATCATCCAAAATCACTGATTTATATGTCATGTGAAAGCCAGTATGCAACTTCCTATTAGTGATCAATAGCAACGTAAGCCCTATCTTGCATCATTTAGCCACAGTACATTCATGACAGACGGATGGACGAACAGATGACAACCATGACAATGGGCCGACCTTTAGGCTTACAGCTTAGTGGTCAACCTAAAAATTAATTAAAAGGTAACAGAAAACTCCCAAACATCATGCATACAGGATAGATGGCAGCAATTAATAAAACAGTTTATTTAATAAAGCAGTTTATTTGCTTTTTTTATTAATAAGCAAATAAACTGCTAGATTTATTTGTTTGACTAATCTGACAGCAACAAATTACGCTGAAGTGAGAGAGCTATAAAATAGAACAGTCGCAGCTGTCACTATCGAGATAAAAATATAACAATACATGGCGTGCAAAAATGAAAGAAAAGCATAACTCACGTCAGAGAGAAATCCATTTTGTGCCACAACATCTGATATATGTGACGGCATAGTAACTCCTGTATCACACAAATGAACAATAACAGCACTGCAGTTTGTCGCACAAGACAATTCAAAACTAGAAGGTGCTCATGAGAGTGCATATCTCCGCCAAGAGAAGTGATTTAAACATTACTACTACAAATACAAATACAACAACACTTACACTTACAACTACACAATGCAACAAGGAAAGGGGAGGGAGAAGGAAGAGCCACTTCGCTGCAGAGGGAGGGAAAAGTAACAGCCGGCATTGCTGCTTGTGCTGTTGGTGCAAAGACGTCATTGCTACTATGAGTCATCATGCACACAGAACCACAGAAACATGGACAGAACGACCAATCTCCTAATCTCCTCCAATGTTCACTACGTTCACACTTGGCGGAGATAATAATGAAAGTAATTCAAATGCAGCAAGTCTTCTGCCAGTAAAGCAACCCATTATTCCAATGTTTCTCAACATTAAGCCAGTTCACAAAAGCATGTAAACTTTTAGAAATGTGGCAGTATTTTTAATTTTTATGTTAAGTATTTTTACATGCCATATGCCCTCATATTCAGCTCTTACACAAAATACATACTTATCATGAGAAATATACAAACAAAACAAGCCAGTGGGCAAAAATCGCTGTCAACATGGCAAGCTGTAAATGCATGACTGCAGACAGGATGACGGACAGACAGACAGATACGCATACAGACAGAAATAGCTGTGCGACTTTAAGGTCATACTAAGCTTTCATGTTGACAGCCAATAGTAAAGCCAACAGGTAAACGGTACAGCTACAGACCAAAAGATCGTTCTGGGATAGATCTGTATGAGCTGATGGATGACAATATAGTGCCTTCTTCAATCGACGGTGGTGTATAATGATTGACAGCACTCCCCGGGGTCACAGCACTGCCTGGCGTACTGTCAGTAATTGTTCCCTCCGACAACGCTGCTGCTGCTGCGGTTGAATACTGATATCCATCGACAGCTTTTAAGCCAGTATCATCTCCAGTGTATAAACGAGGTGTTGCGTCTAGTAATCTGTCATGCAGTCGGCTGGCTGGTTCTGGTTGGACAATTTCACCTGCACATACATCAGATATTGGAATACAAGGATTAAGGTAAAGGTAAAGTGGGCTGTGCCTCTCCAGAGAGAGCACAGGCAGGGTGTTCATCTCCCAGACGTACGTGGATAGACCACTGAGTCCGTAAAGCATCGCAAGTGTGCTGCCAGACCTACGGTTACCTTCCCAGGTGCAGAGCGTAACTGCCCTTTGGCCGGTACCAAATTATACTGCTTGGTGAACAGAGGCACGTGTGTGAACAACCTGCCCAGAGTTGTTACCTGGTGATGCACCGAGCGAGAGTTGAACCAGCAACCTCACGGTCACCAGTCCGACACTACGATTACACCACCAAATCACGCATGCAAGCATTGCAGCTTCGTTATGGTGACCACTGTAATTTATGCACCTTTTTCTGACTCATCTTTCCCCCAACAAGTCTCTAACAAAATTATCATTATCATTATTATTTATTTGCTCAAAGCAATAACAACAGCATGACAATTGACGAACAGAACAATGTAGGCCTACAATACGTAGACAGTAAGGCTAGAGAGTGAGGCAAAGAAAACTGCACTGAAAACTGCCCATAAAATCTAAGCACAAAACAAGACCTAACTGGATAAATGAGCAGCTAACAGTTAATACAGCAAAACTCTAAAAAGTCCCATCTATTCATGTGACCAAATGACAATGTTGCATGTACTGAACAATAAAATTTTAAGGCGGAGGTCGCTGTTAGAGACCACCAATGGCTGTATGCAGCTGCAGCCAGCACGTATAAAGCAGCAATGGGACAGTACCTCACTCTGCAAAATGTATTTCTAATTTACTAAACAAATTCTGTTAGCAATTGAATAGATGCACAAGGTTGAAAGAGCCACCTTCTCTGTCAATGACAGCCCTGTGGAGAGCAGATACACTATGCGAGACATCATCATCAGCAGCAGCATCAGCATCACGTGAATCAACATGCATAGACCGCTGTTGCCAGTTTTCACGCTGACTCCGGATACGTTCATACAACTTCTTCAGCGGACCTTCTGTAGCAAATACCACCAAACACCTACTGCACTGCACCTATGCATATAAACCAAGATAATGCCAGAAATTTTGGGCAAAGTCCAGCATGATTCCTCTCCCTCCAAAATTCCTCAACAGATCTTGCTAAAATTTGGCCTTAATTATTTCCAGAGTTGTCTTTTCCCCAACTTTGGTCTTAGTCTGCTGTCTAGTTTCAAGAGAAAAAATGAAAAATGTAACATGAAATATTATTAGACTGTGACCAATCTAATGTACTCCTCGCACGCATTATTTTCTCCTGTATTCTTCTAAGTGTTTTTTCGTTTCTTTCAACTTCTATTAGAGACCCCACGTCAATTTCAGACTGGACTAATATTGTACTAATAGTGACTGGCGTTCGAATTTATGAAAAAGCTTTACGGTTCCTGAAACTAGAGTCTTCCGGGCAGCCTACGGTGAAAATTTGGTAATTCTAGCTTGCACCGTTTTTGCCTGATCCACCCGTGTGATGGACAGACAGACAGACGGACGGACGGACGGACAGAATTGCGATGGCTAAGACGCGCTGAAAGCAGTAGCTCTTTCACGCGTAAAAATGAATATAAAACATAAAGCCTAAATTACTACACATGAGCGGCCTAATAAGATTTAGAACAAACTTGAAAACAAGTGATGACTAAAGTAGTCCAAACATCTACATTATTGACGAACATGTAGTGACTGCACACACATTAATAAACAGTTCGCACTTCAAGCACCAAAAGCAGCATTTCTTGGACCTTATGTACCTCCTGTGTCCTGTCAACTGAAAATTTAAACAAATCTGGTTTCGAGAAATCAAGAACAAAATAAAACTAAAATAAGTCTCAAAACCAAAAAAAAATAAAACTCAGAAATAACTCTAACTAGAAAGCAGTCATAGCTTGCAGGTACCTCTGCCAAGGCAATGTTATTCGCCAGGTGGCGTCACCACATTCACTTTGCCAGCGGTTCCCTTATGCCCCCTTTAGCGCAATGGTAACAAAAATTTCAAAGTAATCCAGAATCCAGGATTCCTGCCGGATCACCCCCAAAATTGAATCACTGGTAGTTTGTGCCATTCCCGACATACCCTCAACATTTCAGAAAGATCCGTCCATAACTTTTTGAGTCATCTTGCTAACAGACAAACAAACAAACAAACAAAAACTGGTAAAAACATTACCTCCTTGGCGGAGGTAAAAATTACAGAATACAACCAATATCTTATGGGGGTCATTCAAACATCAATATTAACAACAAGCAAACATGAAATGAATAAACATCACAAAACTGCTCAAACTACAAGCTACAAAAGCGGCATTATCTTGGACCATCAGTACCTCCGGCAGCTGAAGGTTTAGACAAATCCAGCCTTAATCCGACCAATGACTGGTCCGACACAGAAACAGCAGTAGCGGCTGGTGGTATTATATCAGCAGCTGATGACGACTGACGGTCAGCTGCGGCTGCTGCTGTCGGCTCAGCGGTGACGTCAAGACTGTCAGATAAAGCAGGAGACTCATGCACGGGCTGAGCATCCAGTGCAAGCCTCATGTCACCCGTGAATTCTGTACCGATCGACACAATAAATACACATTTTCACAGACTCATCATAACGTGCGGCAATTTGTTCATTTGTCTATCATACCCATCTGGCAGCTTCCACGTTGCACCATCGCAGACCCCTAATGCGGCGTTTGAGTCCTTGGGGCTCAGGTATGTGTGCCATCACCTTGCTCCCATTCCCCCACGAGCAACCTGAGGATGGGGGCTGAGTTACCAGGTAACGAAGTGGACCTGCCTGTAACAGAGTGGACCACCTGAAAGGCGGAAACTTTTCTAGTGCTCCTAGTAGGTAGCTCTAACAATTTCAGGCTTAGGATTGATATTGTGTGTTTAGTGTGCTCTGTACCTGCTTTTCCAGTAAGGGTTAGATTTTGCATTTTATTGCTGTGTATGCGTGCATTGCCTGGAAAGACGATCCCCAAAATGACCTATTATGTGTTGAGCGGGATGTTAAACTTCTACTCAGTCACTCACTTTCTTTGGGACAACACCACAGAAAATGTACAAATGATCAGCTTCACAAATATTTATAATATTATTCGTAACAATTGATGATGAAAACAAAACAACATGAGCAACCTTTTTTTAATCACAATAGAATTTTTCTAGTTTCCTCTCAGAATGACATCGGCACCGGTGAACAATCTTGTGTCAATTAGGACCCAGTCACTTTAAGCATTTTTGTTTGGGTACCAATATTATGACACATTGCCACTAAGCGTTACATTGGGGCCTTTTAAATCGTCTTACTTACTTACTTGATTTTTGCAGTTACATCATGAGCAAAAACTATTAAAACATGAAAAGAGAAGTAGGACCCAGAAGCAGCAGACAAAAGAATCGTCGAAGAACCCTGACGCTTAGTAAAAACCAAAAGAAGAAGAAATTACTGTGCATATGATAATCACTCAAATATGATCACAAGAAGTGCCGAGATAAAAAGAAAATAAAACCTGTTGCATTCATATAGAGCTTTTCAAAGGCTGTTTCCATCCTATGCTGCTGCTCCTCTTTCTCTGCAAGTCTCTGATGTGGCGCCACAAATATCTGCTTCTAGTTAACACATATTTAAAACATTCCTCAACTGTAACTGCAGGAAATATCTTGTCACAATCTTGCATCGTACAGCGATATAACACAACGTAACATAATATAACGTAACACAATACTTCTGGAAATAAATCTTATAGAAAGTTGTGCTCAAAAAATAAAATTAATGCAGTGATGTTGATCTTTCAATCTGAAAACTGGGAGCCATTTTACATCCACAGTGCAATGCTCAAACTGGCAATATAACAAAAACTTTGTAACAGAAATATAGAAAAAATTATTGTTGTTAATATTAACATTTTTTACCCCCGGTAGTTCCCGGGGTTAAAACTTACCGGCAGCTGTTCGAGAGCCTGACGACGACGCTTCACGTCAGCTCGCTGCAAATCACTCAGCTCCAACAGCAGCTTATTGTATTCCTGAACCACATAAACCACAAATTATACTAGAATAAACAAAAGCACTATAATATTATTATATTACATTTAATACACTATATACTAAAGCTGGATACTAATTCATGAAACTACGACGCTTATTATTCAACCTGCAATTTAAAAAACACACAAACATGTGCTTCCAATAAAACTACATATGCATTCAACAAACAGCTATACAAAATTACAAATGTGTTCCATCATTAACAATTTATGTTACTTCACTAAAACAATCATCATTTTTTTAAAATAAAAATTTAGAAACACTTAAATAACAGTCTGTTTTTACACGTAGACTGCCCACTGGTTGCCTGTAACAAAACATCAAGTGTCAAAAATGTACGTTCAGCCATGAGATATCTGCCAATGGGACTGCTACATAACATATGCAATACCACCAAAAGCCTGATTCATACAATGCCTCTACTTCATTCCATTATTGAATCATAACTCACTATGTAAGGGAAACTCATTCATAAGGAATGACAACTACTGAGGATTCAAACTGGGACAACTAATGTAACCTCAGCACTTTGAACCTAGCGGTCTACTAAACAGGTTGGCCATGGGATAAAAAAAATCGGGAATTTTTCAAGGACTTTGCAAGCACTTTCAAGTATCTTTTCCCGACCCATTCCTGCAATATTTTACCACATCACATTAGATGTCTCTGGCATCATATAAAAAAATTACTACATCACAGTAACAATGATCTTGAACAACTGAAATTCAAGGACTTGCAAGAACTTCTGACATCAAATTCCAAAACTCTCAAGACCTAATTCGGTTTTCAAAAAGTTTTGAAGGCTTGGAACAAGAGAGAAAATTTCTACAAGAGCCTGTGGTAACCCTGCCTAAAGCTATAGCAAAGCAGTCTACCTCTTTCAGTAACTCTTTCTCCAAGGCGTGCTTATGGCGAAGATATGCTTTCTCAGTCCTCTCATGTTCCACTCGTCTTTTCTCCCGTTCAGCATCACGAAGTTTTTCTTCCTCGATTTCCGCAACCACTCGTGCATCGCACTCCTGAACAGTGCAACAGCAGAAATACTGAACTCGGCAAACTTCTCACATTATTGTCTCCGCCAAAAGTGAACGTGGGCAACTGGCAGAGGTGAAGTAATCACTTTGTGTGTGCATCACAATGCAGTGGCACTTTTGTGACATCACAATAATGATGATGTCATTACATCTCCAGCAGACTGTGTATTGCATCACCAGCAGCAACGCATGCTGCCAGAGTGCTATCATTACAGCTAGTATCATAAAGTAAGAAAGAATTTTACAAATTCACATAATGCATTCAAATTACTAGTTTGTATATTCACTTAGCAGAGATATGCACCCTCACGAGTGCCTTCTAGTATTCAATATGTAGTGAGCATTCAGTTACTTTTACTGCACATTATCTAGCAGAACAGGTTCAAAGAAAAGCAGTGACAAATATAAAAGATTGAAACAACAGGCTACCTCTTCTGCAAATGCTCTCTCGACAACAGCGTTAGAGATGTGAAAATGACTTGTTGAAAATGTGTTCTGATCTGTGTACCGAACTGGTCTTACTGTCAACACAGAGCAATGACAATCTAACTACAAAAGCATCATATGCTGATTGATGTCTTTTGGCTTACCCTATTAACTTTAAGAAAGCAGTAAAATTCTTAATAAAAAACTGAGCATAGTGCTAAATGTGACTTGCTCATACTTGAAATGATCCATATTTAGAACATCTTTAAAAACGTTCCAGTTATCGCCAGAGGATACACCAGAAATTGCCACAATGTCACCAAAACATATCAACACAAGCTTACTAGTAGCAAACAATAGCTTGTATCTTAGCTTATTCTACACTTGTGCAGTGCAAACTTCAACACAAAATTTGCTAATATCAAATTCATTTAAAATTTGACAGGTACAATTGGTTGCCAAAAAACAATACATGTACTATGTACATTTTATTGGCTCAACTGCATCAACCGGATCTTCTGGAGGCGGTGGCAAAGCAGCAACCCTAACCGCTCGAGCCTTTTCTGCCTCAAGTGCAGCTTGCCTGTTCAACAAAATATATACACAGAATTTGCCAAATGACACTAACTGATTTAATCACAAACAGAACAAAACAACAACTAGAAGATTCAGACAAATGAGTGCAATTGTTTTTAAAATATGAATAAAAACAGAAATTTACTGAGCAAAAGACAACGGCACTACTAATACCGGTAATATCATTTATTCATGTACTTGCTTGTCATGCTGTTTCTCTCAGTACTAGCACATTTACCACCTTACGGGTGGCTCCACTCCATTACCCGGCAACTTAACCCCGCTCAAGCTGCCCGTTTAGAGAAATGGGGGCAAAGTAGAGGAGGGGTGAACATACCCAAGGCTCAAGGATTGTTTTCGACTTTGTTTTAAGCTTGGAAAAAGCCTCCAACATTGCACCCCCCACACGATAGTCTATTGGGTTTATATTCAGCAAATTTAAAGGCCACTGGTCCTTTGTGATGAAATCTGGACAGTTGGCTTGCAGCCTGTTCCGTGGTGTGCTGTTTGTGCTGGCGCACCGTCCTGCTGGAATGTGAACCTGGTGAGCAGCCAGCGATTGCTGTAAAAAAACGATAATTAAGTAATAATTTATAAACAAAACAAATTACTGTTTATCAAAACGTCACTGTGACGTCATCGGCAAAAATGTGTTAAGCGGTTTTTGAAAATTAAATTGCATTTTTAGCTTAAAACATTTTTAATGCTAAAAAATCGGTAGGCGGTCACGTTAAAAAGTCCATAACTTCATCGTTTTTTAACAAAGTCACATTTTACTTGGCAGTTAAATGTAGAAGATTTCACTAAATAAAACTGTAAAATTTCACAGTACAATTCCAAACGGTTGCTAAGAGAACATCAAAAAACTTTAGGGGGCTACTTTTTTACGCCACACCCTGTAGACAGTAAATAAGACTCATACCGTGCAATGATATGTTTGTTTTCTTCGATTTGTCGCTGCTTTATCTCCTCATTTTGTCGCTGAATAGCAAGCACATGTCGACGCTGTGCTCTCAGTTGATCTTCACGTTGCAGCAATTCCCGGCATTCTCTCTGCAGTTCCTTCACCAGACAACCATCAGCACCTAACATAGTGCTCTAATTTCTGCTAAGATTTGATTTTTCCCTATCTGAGTAGTACGGAACAAAATAGCACAAGCAGCTTGTTCAGCAAGAAAATATAACTTGAGCAATAACACTGTAACATCTTGAATACATAACAAAAAATTCTGCTTGTCACTTTCACTGCATGTTGACGACTTGACAGATAAAGATGCATTTCTAGTACACTACATCTCAATATGCTATTTCCAGTTTCACCTTTTGTCTGTCTTAAATTTAGTTCAAGTTTCATTATAATTCAGACAACAACAAAAACTCATCAATTTCGCTAGCAGCATTTAAAAAGTTAAGTATATACAAAATTGCAAAGTAGTGCAAAATTATCAAAGTTTGCAAAATACTGTAACAATTATTGATCCTATTAATCATCCTTCATTTGTTTCTATTTTTTAGAACCTTGCAAGTTAGGACAACAAGTCAGTACCATATCCTGTGCAAACATGTTCAGCAAGTAACAACTAAATGTGCTGAAACAGGCACTAAACAATGAAAGCCACGCAATGCCATGCATACTCCTTAGATGACTGCACACAGTGACGGGTTCAACAGGGGGAGAGGAGGGGCGGCCACCCCCACCCCCCTCCCTATTGACTGAATGCATCTTAAAACAAGTAAAAATTATGCACCAAAATGCATAGTTTTTGGATAAAATTTTCAAAAACTTTCTAGCCCCTCTCCACACCTTACCCC
>Ga0209367_1002800_pt1 | contig 23328 bp, 8 predicted proteins | sample WorMetLIZISLAND2_FD_187412 | JGI IMG/M metagenome (GOLD analysis project Ga0209367, IMG submission 187412) | Marine gutless worms symbiont microbial communities from Max Planck institute for Marine Microbiology, Germany - Olavius geniculatus... ... | reverse complement strand
TCTAGTATGGGGTTAAAATCTGCCAAAAATATTTTAGTGTCAAAAGTGGGGCATTTTTGCTGCACTGGTTAACATTGTGCTACTAATTTCAGCTGCCTAAAAATTTCACCATTTGTTTATCTATACAGGATCTTCAAATGACAGGAATTTCATCATGGTGTCTCATCTAGTTTCTGAGATATTAATTTTTGTCTACGCGTGGGTAATTGGCTCATCGCGAAACACGACACACACAAGAATTCACATGTGACAGCTGGGTACTGTTTTTTTTGTGTGTGAATAAGGTGTGGGCTAAGCTGCTACTGTGTTGCTGCTTTATTTGTTAATCCTATAATTATCATTTGGTGTACTGTATATTTGTTGTTGCCACATTGTTTAGGCCTCCGACATCCAAGATTCTGCGTGAAGATGCTAATCACAACATGTACGTGAGTGGAGTTGTCGAAACTGAAGTCAAGTCAACTGAGGAGGCATACGACTTGTTCTGCAAAGGTTACATCTAATGCACTGTTCCCAATTTGGTTATCTTAACTGCTGCAGCTGTTTATAATTAGGGTTGTTTGTATCCCTTTGTGGCAACTAACTAGTATTGGAGCCTGAGGTACAAGACTTGTTCTCTGGCTGTGGATCATTTTAGTTTATTTGACTTTCAGCTGCACAAGTACATCAGCTGGTTCATTGAGGCTTTCCACGCTTTTTTATTTTTTATTTTATTTTATTTTCCTAAAAGTGCTGAATATGTTTTTGGTTCTAAAAGTTACTGTTGAAGGTACTGGAACATTTTAAAATTCAGTTTTGTGTAAAATATGTCAGTTGAGCATCCGTGTGCTTTCTACGATTAGTTTTTGGATAAACTGAGACTGTGCATTATGGCATTAATATTGTGCAGTGCATAGGGTTTTATTAGCTCAACTTTTCTTGCACGAGTCAGTTACTATTAACATTTTTGTAATACAAAATGGGCTTGTGCATGCTGTTGTGCTGTTAAGAAACAACTCACTCATTATTTGCAACACAACTGTGGCAGTTAACTAATGCCTAGATTCTGGTTCAGGTATGTTTCGTATATGAGTTGTGCTTTTGTACTGCATTATAGTGTACTGTACTATATTCTATTGTATTCTATGGTCCTGTGTTGAGTACTGTACGTAGGTCAGAGTGATGGAAGGTGTCTCACATGACTCTTAGCACATAGTCCATTTACAGGTATTGCACTGTACATTGCATTGTAAATATTGTATTCTGTTATATTGGTGCAGGTCAGAAGAGAAGAAAGGTGGCACACACGGCTCTCAACACGGAATCAAGTCGCAGTCACAGTGTCTTCTGTATACGAGTTGTGCAGGCGCCACTGGATACTCGCGGGGAACAAGTTTTGCAGGTTAGTTGATTGTTTCATCTTTTGGAGTCAGTTTTTGGTTCTTATCCGGCTGATTAAGTAAGCCTGTAACGAGCTGATTATAAAATGTGGTTAGTACATCAGCTGATCAATTTTCAAACAGTTATATGACAGCTAGCTTTAACTGGACACACGTGTAGATTACAAGTGCTGCAGGTTGGTTCGTAATGATTGCTGCTGCATTAGCTGTCATCATTTGGTCGGCATGTATTGTCTGTCATTTTTTATCTGTCCCATTGCTATAGCATAGCATGGGACAGATTATAAAATCACTACTGTCATTCTGTCTGTCCATCTGTAAACACTCGTTAGGCCGCAATTTTGATTCGATTTTGATGAAATTTTGCACAGTGATTCGGGGCCCAAAAAGTAAGGTCAATTTTGTTTGGGATAAAAATCTGAAAACTCCTACCCCTATTTTACCCCAATTTTTAAAAATTTGCATTATGTCCTATGGAGACTTCAAAGCGGTATAACTTGGTCTCCGTAAAAGATAATTGTGCGCTGTTTGCACTTACCCCTTATTTTTGGGCTCGGGCTATCCGATGGTGTCATTTAAATTTTTTCCCTGCTGACCACTGTTGCCATGGCAACGAATTTTGGGACAAAATCGACTATAAGTCGGCCACGGTGGAAGATAATTGCATGCTTGTACATTGAGCAATCAGATAGTTTTCGAAACAATTAGACTTGATCATTGTAGTAAAGGGTGGTGTTATTTCAAACAGTTGAACATAATATGACATAATACGACTGTCCTTCATTGCAGTGATCAAGGCTAATCGTTTTTAAAACTCTCTGAGTGGCTGATTACTTCCCCTTTTATGCACCACCTCCTACATGACTTATGTAATTGTGTGACATCATTAGGTTAGTTTAGTCTGCGGTTGTTTTTTTAGTGAACGTCTCATTTTGCAAGGGCTGGCATGCAAATCTGCTGGATTTTACATGTATTTTGTGTCCATCAACTAGGTCAGTATTGTTATGTGGCGATGTTTCGATGAAGTTTCTATATGGCACAAAATGGCTGATTCTCGACACATTCTTATGTAACAACGGAGTGTAATTGGTGTGATGCTGATTCGTTGCCATGTGCAGGACAAAGACAAGATCTTTGTGAGTCAGTTGGCGTTGGTTGATCTGGCCGGCAGCGAGCGCGTTCTGAGAACAGGCACTGCTGGGGATCGGCTTCGTGAGGCTGGTGAGTCATCGTTGGTTGGATTTTCTCACATTTTTCCTAATTTTATTTTTTATTGGCTCAATTTTAGCTGTGTGCACAGGTTGGACATCCCGTGGGCTAGGCTATACCTGTAAGTCAACTTACAGGTTAGGTAAGAAAATCAACAGGCTTAGCCAGGATGAATCTGTTCTTGGCTATATCAGTATACATAATTTTTGAATATTTAATTTTACCCCGGCTTAGTTCAGCTTGACTGAGTAGCAGCAATCTGATTGGGTTTCATGTGATAATACTTTGTTACACTGGTTGTTGGTCAACTTTTAAACTCTCGATTTTGAAAAATGATAATGGAAATTCCAGTCAATAAAACGGGTTTAGTTGTGTCGGGGAGATTCATAAATCAGTCTATTCGGACGGGAAATAAAGCTGCTTGAATGAGCTGGCTTGACTGAAAATTGAACAGATCGAATAATATTTTTCATGAATAGCTGCCAACATATTCAGACTGTTTGAAGTGTTAATAATATTGTCCGGCGATTGTGATGTCAGGTAACATCAACCAGTCTCTGATGGTTCTGCGCAACTGTATTGAAGTCCTGCGTGAAAATCAGAAACAGGCTGCCAATAAGGTGTGCATATTTATTTGCTAACTTTGGCATATTTTTGTCAGTCTCATAAGCTTAGGTACTATTTGTGTACTTTAATTGGTAAATTATATTCTCCACAGTAGCTGTTGTTGTTGCTGGGATGAGTTTATCAGGCAGTGCCTCTATGAGTATGCTCGATAGACATCGATTTTCAACGAACTTAGTCCATGGATTCTTGCCATTTGCTGTGTTAGAATGTATATAGTGTAGAGTTAATTTTTTAAACATGTTAACACATTGCATGAATTTTTTTAATGCATTAATATAGATTCTTCACGTTGTGAAAGACCTAACATGCGTTATAAACCTAGTATAATAATAATAATAATAATAATAATAATCATTAATATTATTCATATTTTCGGTGGACTAAGTCAAAAGTGTGGCTAGAACGACAACCGACGAAGTCGTGCCTGTGTCGCAGGACCGTAACAGTAGTGATGGAACCGCAACAAAACTATTTTTAATTACTTGAATATTATTTGATCCTCAAATAAACGTAGTTTAATGGAATATTGGAACTCCTGCTTCACAGAATTAAGTACATTTATGTATGTGCATTGAATTTTTTAATGTGCATTAATTTTTTTAACGTGCGTTAATTCTTTAATGCATGAAGTTAGCACGTTATTTCATCAGCTCTGATTTTGTGTAATTATTGTTTTAGCTGACATAACTGTTAATTCCCAAAAATGGGTTCGTTAAAAGAACAAGGGTAAATCTGTGGTGTCAGAAAGACACAACAAACTAATTTTGTTCAGTGCAGTTTCTGCTAAAGGATTAAGATCACTTGTTATTTGTATAGAAGCTTGTGCATTGCAGGAAAATTCAGGCAGTTGGACAGTATTGCAAATATTAATGTTACATAATTAATAGTTGCTGATTGTATTTGTTGTTGGTGTTACATTTGATGATTTGTTATTTGTTTTTTTCTGACATTTAATGCAGCATTTGTAAAGATGTAGTAGAGTGTATAATACTGTCGTTGATAATGATTAATGACTACTTCATGCTTTTATAGCTACACTGTTATTTACAGCGTCTCGTCAAAACCGAGAATAACAAAACAGTGGTATAGGCTTAGGTTTAGGAAATATGGCTAAGGATGGGGTTAGGGTTGGATTAGAGTTAGGATTAGGGATTAAGGTTTGAGATAAGGCTAGGGATGGGATTTGTATAGGTTTAGGGTTATGGATTATGGATTAGTGATGAGGATAGGGTTAGAAATAGAGCTAGATTTACAGTTAAGTTTAGGTTTTGTATAGTGGCCATTAGTGGGGTAGTTTTGATGTTCTTAGGTTTGTCATTTTAGTTTTGACAGTGGACTGTTATTTACTTGTTGTTGGCTATTTATTTAAGGAATATCTTTTTTATGTATTTGACATCACTAGAGACATCACACATGCTTAAAATATGAGTTAATTTTTTTAACTAAGTCTTGTGGTAGAGTTTACTGCATTGTTTGTCATGTATGTTTGTCATGTCATGTCATGTCTTGTTTGTTTTGATACTAATTACATTTCTGTTCTGTGCCATTGTTGGTGTGTTGCTTGGTTATAACTTATGGTCTTCTGTTTTTTCCACAATGTTTTATTTTAGAGTACACAACTTTGCTTGGCAAATGGGTGTTACTGTTAATACAAAAGTATAGTATTAGTAGCAGCATGTGCTATCAGTGACTAAGAATAATATTAAGGACTAGCCTGGCGGGTTAATGCTGTGGCGTAGCAGTAACGCATTTCATCCAATAAACAAAGTTATTCTACGCTGAGCTGTGTTAGTACTTGGATGGGTGACTGTACGGGCAGGTAAACCATCTTGGTATGTAATCAGCCGCCTAGGTCAACTCAGCCTCTCATCCCTATGTAGGTAAATCGAGTATGTCGGGCAGGACATTAAACCCGCCCGACACAGTATAGGTCACTCACTTTAATCTTTGCCTAACTCAGCTTGACTAAGTACTGAAGATGGGCAGGCTCAATAAAAACATGTTGTGCAATGTGCATTGTTGCTGCTGTCTTCATGGCATTATGTTAGATTACACCACCTGGTATGTTTGATAAATGCAGAGCAGCACCAGGTACTTGCTAATAATCAGGCCATGCAAGTCAGCATGAGTCAAAGTTTTCCTGTACCTGCTTCTAGCATTTTTTATTATAATCACTATCAGCCTGCAGTGTCCCATGTAGGATAAAAGGCTGAGTTGCTTTAGATGTTTTTTACATGCTGAATACTATTGCAGTGCTATTAAGTGGCTTGATGTAAAGCAGATTTTTAATAGAAATTGTAGTAAGCTAAAGCTGACTTAGGCAGGCACTGTGGATGTTTCAGTAACATTGTCTAAAGTATGAATAAACTCTCACCAGTGACATATTAATGCTGTTGCACACTGTAGATGGTGCCTTATCGTGACTCGCGACTGACACATCTGTTCAGAAACTATTTTGACGGAGAAGGCAAAGTTCGAATGGTCGTCTGTGTAAATCCCAGTTCAAATGAATATGACGAAACTGTTGTAAGTGTGCCATTGCACATTTCTCATATGAGTAAACATTTCATACATTGGCAGTTAAGGATGATTTTTGAGGTGAAATTTACACGGTTCTTACAGGTCTGGGAAAACTGGAAAAAGTCAGAATTTGTGTGGTCAGGGAAAGGTCAGGGAAAAATATTTTTTTGAAAAGTCAGGGAAAATGATCTTGGATCATGCAGACTGCAGATACCTGTGATTTTTTTTGTCTCAAAATATTGAAAGGCAGGCATATTTGCAGCTTCCATTGAACATGCAGCGTGTGGCCAAAAGTGTGTCATAGTGGCGGCGGTGCAAACGCTCGATTTGTTTTTTGCCAGTTAAATTCAAACATCGTAAACAACATTATTTCAACAAAAAGCATTTCTGACATTTTTGAATTTTGTTATAAATCCATTCTGCGCAATAACAGAACAAATTCGTTGCGGAATGAATGTGGTTGCGAATGAATGCGTAGAGCTGACGAATGGAGGTTTAATGAACTTTGCTTCAGGTTGTTAGAGCAGACTTAATAGGGTCCTGTCGAGAATTAATAGTTGACATTTCTTTCTGCACATGAGATTTTATGACTTCCACATATTTTCGATAATATTTTTGTCTAGTGATTGTGCTGACCACGTAAAACCCAAAATGTGATTTTCTATTTTCCACAGATGAGTAAATATTGACAGATGTACAGGGGCTATCATCCTGTTGAAAGAAGTGCTTTCCAGCAAAATGTTTGCACACGCCTGGCCACAAATTTGCATCGAGTGCATTCGCATAGTTACAGCAGTCAACATTTCTGCCAATTGGTACAGAAGTAACCACTCTTTCGTAGCAAATACAACTCCAGAACATGATGATATATTTCGACTGTTGCTGCCTCTCAAGACATTCGAGACTCCAGACTTCTTGTAGCCTTATCCAAAAGTAGCCTTGACTTTTCTATCCTGTCCTATTACTGTCTGAGCTTTGTCTATAAATTCAACTGATTTCCTGTTATCTGCCTTCTAGCTCAGCTTCTGTCTACATGAAAACACATGGCAAGGTTAATTCACTCTGCTTGTAAGTAAGTAAGTAAGTCTGAAGAGGTAGAACTACGGATGCTAGAGGGTAGTGAGTTCCAAACTGTAGGGGCTGCAATGTTACAGTTTGCTTCCAAATATTCCGTCTGGTTAAACCATAGGAACGCAAATGATGACGTACCATTCTTGGTGATAATCGTTGAGTCAGCATATCATTTATATAACTTATAATTTTAGTCGTTGCTTTTTTTCTGTGCGCTTCAACATGACGAATTATTCTCCAATCACTCCTTCAATCAGATTCGGTGGTCTGTCAGTTTGAAGCCACTTTTCTATGCTTTGTCAACATTTCCATCACTTCAGAAACTTCCGTATGCAAGTCTGTTTTACGTTTAATGTATTCAAAATGAATTCTTGGTTAGAATTACTATTACTTAATTTTATAATAATTTTTTTTTGATTCCTTGTCAATTCTTTGCGTGCTGTATCCACCACACTTCAGTCGCTTCGTTTGTCAAAATTTTCGATTAAAATGACGGCACAAATGACGCACCACATTTTACATAGATACAAGAAATTTGAGCTAATGCTCACGAGACGTGCGAAAGCCTATAGCAGTTCCGGTTCAGTAGTTTAGCTGAAAATTGGGGTGTTCACGCTAAGTTAATATACAAATACCAAATTCTCTATTTGGATCGCATGATGAAAGTAGTGTGGCACTACCTTGTGAGTGACAGACTTGTGTCACAGCTCGAAATCACCAAAAAAAATCCATAAAACCCCCTATTTTGGCGTTCAGGGTCATCCAAGGTCATTGAATTCGGCGTCAATCGAGAGCCAGTGTATGACTTCCTATTAGTGATTAATAGTAACCTAGGCCCTATCTTGCACCTGTACTGAGATACAGCGACTTGTTGGCCAAAAATCACAAATTTTGCCCATCCCCTCTCATTTAGCGCCCTCGTTCGGGGTGACCCCCTTCGAATTTATGGAGAAGCTTTACGGTTCCTGAAACTAGAGTCTTTCAGGCAGCCTACGGTAAAGATTTCGTAATCCTAGCTTGCACTGTTTTTGACTGTGTGATGGACAGACAGACAGATGGACAGAATTGCGATGGCTAAGATGCACTGAAAGCAGTAGCTGCTTTCATGCGTAAAACTACATGACCATAGATATAAATCGGCTAGAGATGTGCTCAAGTTCAAAATTTTACTTATTTTACTTGTGATGCACTTCACGACTTTCTGCCATCGTCATCGCATTATGGCACTTGTGGCCACTCGCTGTACAAATCCTAGAAGTGTTTCACCTTCATGTTGGCTTCGCCCTTCCTGACTCCCACCAGGGTTTCTGTCATTTGCATGTTGTTCCATTAATACTGTTTCATTACTTTGTGATATAGTTACCATTTGTGACATTTCTGTGATAGGGTTATTGTTTTGATAAGGTCAGGGAAATTGTCATTCCATAACTGGAAAAGTAAGGGAATTTTGTTACAGAAGACCTGTAGGAAACCTGAATTTCATTTTGGCAGGAGAATTCTTTCCTGGCAATTTGTTGCTATGTTTTTACTCTTTCGTTCAGCCCATCACCAGATGAGTCTGTTCAGCAGTGTGGTTATGATAGTACTTGGTCGTTCATGATGCTGTGATGCAGACAGACATGCTCTGTGTAGCTCTGCCTGTATTTCATGTATGTGAACAAGTGTGCCACTGTGCAAGTAGTATGAGGAAATAAATAAGTAAGATTATTTATATAGTGTGATCAACCAAGTCCAATATGAGTATGTGCTTAAGTAGAAGAGTGACAGGAAGCTGTGTGTGTGTTTGTTGGTGATGCACAGCAAGTGATGAAGTTTGCTGAGATCACTCAGGAGGTGCAGGTCGCCCGGCCGCAGGACATCTACCTTGACATTGGTCTTACACCAGGCCGTCGTCGCATGCACCAGCTTGCTAGGGATGCTCCGCCTCGTAAGTTGGTCCCCTTGCTGCTTAGTGCTTATCTTCTGCTGACTAATCACTGTCTGAACGAACGTTTCGAGTTTATTGTCTCCAGATCACGATGTGACAAGTGGTTGAGGTTTATTCGGTGGCTCACACGTTATTTTGCAATGTAATATTACTTTACTATGATCTGTTAGTAACTTTTTTACTGCAGTCATTGATAGTAAAGGAGAGGGAAATAATTACGCTAACTTTTTAGTGAAACCTGTGAATGTACGTAAAATTTAAAGAGCACTGTGGCTTTTCACTCCCATGCGTTCACTCTTATTCATTGCACCTACTCACTGAGGGATGGCCAGGTTGAGTTGACTTAAGTGGCTGGTTATTTACTGAAATTGTTCGGCTTAATTCTTCAGTAGGCAGAAGTCAGTTTTTTTGCGCTATTATTTGTATTGTTGAATTTTAGTTAATTTTCTAGGAAAAAGGTTCATTGTGATTGAAGTTAATTTTCATATTGAGAAATTTTATTATTATATTTTATAATAATCCCTAATTGCTGTATAAGTAATGATGGCTTAGTTGGTTGTGGCATATTTTATTAGTGATATTTTTGTCTGTGTTCAGCACCAGCTAGCCTGCCTCCGGACCCAGTGATGTACAATCTTGGACCTTCCTTCCCAAGTCTACAGGTTAGTTCACTCACCCAGTACCTGGGAGGTTTATAAAACAACTGTCACAGCTGTGTAGTGTGTGCATGTTTTGTATCGATTTATCTCTCCGACTTAGTATGTAGTAGTCAGTTGTATGTTGCTTTGAGTAATAAACTGAAATGTATTGAAGCCTGTACAGTGTACAGCAGGTTAGCTTGCATATTACTAGATTTTAAATTTGTTTACCATGCACTTCTAATGCAGTTACTTCACATTAGGCTGGGTCCCTCACAATAAGGACACTTCTTGGAATTCATTCATTCATTCATTCATTTTATTCTTTAAAAAAGCTGACAAACGCAGCTTATGAAAGATATAGTCAGTAATGAGGTAAAGCAAATCTACCCATCAATAGCTGTCTCTGTAAAGCATACGAATGACAGCATAACAGCATAATGGTTAGCACGAATGGTTAGTACAGGAACCTTTTGGGCTTGATATCTTCTTTCACTCAACCATTTCTATTGAATCACAGAAATTGCCACTTATTACAGTACAAACTTTGTCTGTTAGCCTCCACTGTTCCAGCGAGCTGCTTGGAATGATGTTTTAAATTTTATGTATGTGAGTCTTGGTCTTGCAGTAAGGTTTGTAAATGATTTATATTGAATGCCTTTTTATTATTTATTATTTATTTTTTTACTTTTTTAAGCCCCCAGTACTCAATTCCTGAGGGCTAAAATATTAAGCTACAGAAATTTTGTCTGAAATGGTCACGATGCGGACTCGGAGATTGGGAACGTGTCAGCCAGACAAGTCGTGCTGAAGCATTGGACTGCGATCAACAAACGCTGGAAAAAGAACATGGTTTCTCGCGGACCAGTTTTCTTACTTGTTTATTTATTCATTTGATTATTTATTTACTTTAAATAAAGTGTGCTGATTGATTGGCGGAACATGTGGGCTGTGTGTGTTAGCTGCTGGAACCGAGTGATGAGAACACATTGAGCATGCTGATGAGTTTCTTAAAGGATCGAGAAACAAAACGACGCTCGTTACAGCTTGATCTGGCGCAGAGAGGTAGTCACTCCAGCATCACTGTTATGCTGTTAGTGTGCATGATGTGATTACAAAATTGGCAAGTCGCAGACATGTCATGGAGTGTCCCATACGTAGTCATTGTGAATAAAATAGTGTAGTTGTTGCTTTTTAATTAGTTTGTAATTTCTGTTGGTAGAGCTGGTTGCAATGTTAGTGAAAAATTTCTAAATTTAATGTGTTCACTCATGTGTTTCTGTTACAGGATGATTAAGGCATTCTGCAGCCGTGTTTAGTTAGCACTTCTGGTGGCGACGTTGTTTATTTGTGTGTTTTTAGAGGAAAAGTTTCGGATGCATCTCGTAGAGATAGAGCAGGAGAACTCAGACCTAAAGACACGCCTGGAAGTGTCTGAAGCTGGAAATACTGGGAAAGATTCAGAAATAACCAAACTGCGCCGGCGGCTACAGATGCTTGAAAAACAGAACGAAAGTCTTCAAAATGCTAACGCTGTGTACGAGCAAGAACGTCGTGGCCTTGAGCGTGAGGTATGCATGATGCACTGTTCTTCGATACTTAGATACTTTTTGCTAAAAAGATGCATTTTTGTTGCATTACATGAAAAACATTTTTTTTATTTTTAAAAAACTATTTGAAGTTGATAACAACAACATAGTTTACAGGCTGATTTATTAGGTCTAATGTTTAACATGGTCTTTACAGGAATTAGTCATTTTGTCAATACTTCTAGACAATATATTCTATTACATGTTGAGCCAATTTGACATAGCTTACTTTATATACTTAGTGCCATTTCTCTGATGCTCTGCGATGTGGTTAATGCATTCTGAAAACCATGGCATAGTTTCCGTACCATAGTAATCTGGCATATTTTATAGCATGCCTTTTGCTGTATGTGAATCATTTTTGGCAGCATTTGGTCAGATATTGATGTTTGTTTCTGTAGATTGGTGAGCGTGAATGGAAGATTCTGCAAGAGAAGATGGAAAAGGATCGAATGCGCCAAGACTACAAGGCTAAACTTGTTCTCACCGAACAGCAGTACAACCAGAAAATTGTGAGTCTGCTCAATGGTTTTATCTTTGGAAATGTCAGGGAATTTGACATGGAACGTCAGGGAATTGATCAGAATGCACTAAACTGGCAGGGAAAAATCTTCTCATTGCAAACTGTTGTTAACTTCACATTCGGAACATAACTCATGTTTAATAGCATGCTGTTAGAGTAATATTTGAGATTGTGCATTTTTTGTCACATTGCATTGTGTCATCATATTGATACACTGCTGTATTTTATTTCTACAGTGTTTCATAAAAAGGACCCCCTTTTCTTTCTTTCATGATTCACTCAAATGATGATCAATTTACATGAAATTTTTACCAGTTGTAGCTGAAGAAATACTAATTTAAAATATTTTTTTACAAAATATATCCAGTTGATTAAATACTGTTTGCTAGTTGTGACGTAACGCTGACGTCATAATGTGTCATGGGTACAAGCTTGCTAGTCTCAACTGGTGCTGTGCTGTCAGTTCCTACCCTGTTTCGATAGTGAAAATTCTGGTTCGTTGATGACAAATTTGTGAACTTTTACAGTTGCAGCCACAAGAAACTGTGCAAAGCAATTGCATTTTCTGTGGGGATAGCTTGACTATTATGTCTTCCAGCAAGACAGTGCACCAACACACACTGCTTGTGAGATGGTTGAGTTTTTGGATCGCGAGACGCCTGATTTCATGTTCCCACGTTGCTCAGTAAGTTCACCATAGAAGCACCAGTTGAGACAAGCAAGCCTGTACTCATGACATAATGTCATGATGACATGATGTCAGCATTACGTCATGACTAGCTAAGAATATTTAATCAACTGCCATACTTTGTTGTAATATTTTGAATTAGTATTTTTTCAGCTACGACTGGTAAAAAATTGTGTGTAAATTGATCGTCATTGGAGTGAATTATAAAAAAACAAAAAGGAGTACTTTTTATGAAACACTGTGTATATTGTCAGTGTGTAGACTGTAGAGTTAAATGCAACATCAGAAACAGTGCTTCAAACTTTCAGATTTTTAATAAAAATTGTAGGAAGCTAAAGCTGACTTAGGCAGGCACTGTGGAATGTGGATGTTTCAGTAACATTGTCTAAAGTATGAATAAACTTTCTCAATTGACACATTAATGCTGTTGCACACTGTAGATGGTGTTTTATCGTGACTCGCGACTGACACATCTGTTCAGAAACCATTTGAATGGGAAGTGTCAGGGATAAGAGAAAGTAGTAGCACATACCATGGACCACAGTTTAGGTGTTTAAGGTGTCTTCGGTACTGTAATTGTAGAACACTAGATTTTCAAAAGGAGGTTGTACGATGTAGGTTGCTCGGCCAAGTTGCTATCAAGTGGATTATTAGTCTGTCATGGATCTGTAAACCATTACAGTGCTGTATAACCAACCACCAAGGCCCACTCAGTCTTTCATCCCTCTGGGATATGTATATTGAGTGGCTTGGGTTAAGGCAAGGTGAATTCACCAGCCTGGCTGAGCTCAAGGTGGGGGGCACTTTCATCTGTGTTAGGTGACAGGTAACCACATGATCCCATATCTTAATGGAAATCTCACCGGACGAGGCTTCACCAGAAGACTGGATTTGCCTCAGGGTCAGGTGGCATCAGCTGCCAATATACAGACTCATCTCTAATGCTTGTCTCAGTCATATGGCAGGTGATGCTCCATAGCTCTTGAGATTACACACCTGATGACCATCTGTATCTGCACTTAGGAGCAGACAGCTCGCAAGCTGAAGCAGGAATCGCAGGCACAGCTGAGTGCTAAGCAGCAGAAGCTGGACATGCTGCGAAACATCATCAACACTGACAGTGATGCCGGCAGTGTCAGCGCGCGTTTCCGCAACACAGGTCCATCAGACGTTATCATTGTTATGATGCTCATTACTCTTCTGTCAGTGTAGTTTCTATAGCACTGTAGCATTCTAAGACACAGAAGTGCTGATGTTTTGGAGATAAGTTCTGTTTTACAGGAAGACCAGATAGGCAGCAGGCTAGTATACTACTCGGTAGTGCATTGACATAAATTAGGTGAGGTGGAAAGTGAGTATACCTTACATAATTCTTTTGTCTTGGCCGTCTGTGTGCCAAAAATTAGCAACTTTGATGGAGATTTGACGAGGTTCTGACAAAAACAAGTTGGGACATTTTTTTGGACCACCCTGTTCAGCAGCACTGACAGTCATGGTTGAGACATTCTTGAACCTGCCCAAGAACGGAGTGGGTTTATTAGGTAAACACACCTAAAATTTCACTCCAGATTTAATCAAATTTTAGTTGTTTGTTTCGCCAATGGTGCAATATTTATGGCTAAGTTACTTCAAGCCTATGAATTTACACATTTTTGGATACTTACTTGATCTGCATACAGTATCTAGCAGTTCAACCTCAAAACGCACAACGTTGGGCCTTTTCAACGAAACCCAGTAGAATGCACTGGGTTGGGCTTTTTGAAACCCAGGTTTTCTCGACCTTGCTGACAATGGTGGTGATAGTAAATGTTTGGATCAGGTGCAGCGTCAGCCAGTCGTGCTGGTCCGACATCACGTCTCTACCCTGCGGGGTCAGAGCCTGATTTGGCATCCATCGCATCATCTGACTCAGGCGGTCGTCGTGGAGGTCCGCCCGCCACACCGAGACTGACTGGATATCGTACCGGTCTACAGCCAATGACACAGCCTGTGAATAGAACCAAGACAAGGACCAAGTCCCCTCCGCCTGTCAAGCCGGTGAGTTTTTTTGTGTGATATTGCTGTATACATTAGTATCAAAAATAGACTTTTGATTGTGCTTAAAATTGTCAACTGGACTTTGTGCTTCAAAACCAGATGGTGCTATCAAATTCCATAATTCTGGCAACTCTGTTGAAGTTGCCTCATGTTTCAAAAACTGTAGATTGAAATTGGATTAATGCAAACAGTGGTGACTAGTGACATTCAGCAATTTGTGTGTTGTGTGTTGGCTAGTTTTACAGTTGATTCTCATTCTCTACTATTGGTCCGTAATCCTATAGGCCTATGTCCCCTCATCAGAGCCACAGTTCTCACCAGGCCTTCCTTGAACATCGTTTCAGTACGAATTCGTGTTGTTTTTACCTTCAATGTGTTCGGATAAGTTTTTAGCAAGTCTTGAATATCGTTTGATTACCAGTCAGTATACATGATATTGTTCAGCGGGGCGACAGGAGCCTGGTAGAAATGGTAAGACAGGCTGAAAACAGAAAGAGTCGATGCTTAGTTCATGAAGCCGCCTACGCTCATACATCGGGCACGGCAAGCTGACGATGATACGCTTTGCATTCATCATGTCAAAACCACCATAGATGATAACAATGTAGCCTCAGTTCTGATGTTCGTGTTGCTTTATTCTACTGCCTATATGCTGAGCAGTTAGTAGTAAAACCAGCAACTGTCTGTCTGGCGGTGATTACAACAGGCACAGGATGGTTTTGTATGAACCGTGTGTGTGCGTTACAGAAACCTGTTGTCAGCTCCAAGTTTCATCGTCGGTCCAAGTCCTCCGGTGAAGTGTGGCTGGATCATCGTCCTTCAGGCACTGTTGAGATCGGTGAGCTTCTGAGATATTTCTCTTAACACTCATATATAACTGATGGCAACAACAAGACTTGCTAGAATCAGGAGTTTACAGTTAACTTTTCCATGCTTTGCATACTATTGCAGTATCGCTGAATGCTGTCGGTGGTCCGTTGTCACTTTGCTGCCTAAGTGCGGTGACATTTACTTTTTCTAAACTGCGAAAAAATGTGGACACCCCAAGATACACTTAGTACGCATCATATCAGAGGCTTGGTGCATTGTTGCCATTTAATTTAACATATAACGAGCTACATTGATACTGACAAAGAAAGTTTTGTGTGATATTTGTGAGTCACTGTAGACCACCATGGAGGCTGAATGCTAGTTGTTCTGTTGTATGCTATTTGGTATTGCCACTAGTTGGAGATACATCACAGTTATAAAGCGCTGGCATCTCTTGTTGAGAATGCAGTTGCCACCGGTCCATACTGTAGAATCTACTGCACTTTATAACTTCAGCTTTTGGCTGCACTGTTGCTAATGTCATTTCAACTTAGTGTGGCAACTGGAAATTTATAACTGTTCAATGATGGCTTGTGCTAAGCTGAAGAACTGTTTTGGAATGACTTTGATTACAAAGGCAAGCAGTGTGGTATTTAGTTAGCATTGTTGGTTGCAGTGATTTCAGTTAAGTTCGTTTTTACCTTATCTATTTTTATTGATTATCATTACACATCAATGATGATTTCTATTAGCTTCTGTCAGCTTTAGTATAATCATGAAGCTGAGGCATTGAAATTTCACTTACTTATGAATTGTAACTTGTGATTAAATTGATTTTGTTTCATCTTGTTTTTATTTGCCGCATGGAAGCAAATTATGATTACTGTATAGTAGAACTGAAAATGTTGATAACGAGAATGAAAATTTCCATTAAGAGTCCCGTAGGCTTTGGAGACAAGTCAGGTGTTGCTTGATTCTGGTTAATGTGAATGTAATAAATGAGTTATTTTTTGAGTTATTTTGCAACTGCAGTTCCTCTTTTTAATATTAGTTGTATGCAACAGTTAGTCATTTTGTATGGCACAATTGTTATATAATATGTGGTGTCATGTTGTTAAAGCAGCATATGGCTTTTGCAGTACAGAGGAGTTAATCTGCAGATATATTATTTTGTTTTGTTTTGTTGTTGTTAAAACTTTGTTTAGTTGAAGAGGAGTGCTAAGAGTTAATTCTAATATTAGCAGTATTTATTGAAACTAAAACTTTGTTTATCTGTTTCTGAACTAACTCTAAAATATTACTTTGAGCTTCACTTTTGCAGCTTCTTGTTTTGGACAGCTTCATGTTGTAGTTGAATTTCTGTATCGGTTTTTTTGTGTGTTTGCTAATATGATTGTTGACTAATCTGTAGTTTTCAGAATAAGGAGGGTTTTGGGTATATTTGTGATGTTGTAATTGTGTTTATTATTCATTTACTTTCATTTATGTTTGTGTTATTTCTCTTTTATATTCTAAAATAAGGAGAGGTTTTCGGGGAATTGTAGCTATAACTTTTCTCTTTATTTCGGCTTCTATTTCACGTTCTCTTCTCCTGTCTTCTCGACTGATTTACATCTACTCTCAACTCCATTCTAACCCTTTCGCTGCTGTAGTTGTTCCGATTATTATTCTTTGTTTTGAACTTACTTATTCTTATTATAACTTAGGCCTACTCGCTTGGCTGAAAGGTGACGGGATCTTTCTATTTACATGGTGTCAACGCGAGTAATGTTAATATCTTTTCATTCTTTTAATGACATATAACACATAACGACACAACACATCGGGCCCCGGCTACGGCGGCCGCCATCGCCACGAACATCACTTGACTACATTATTTAAGTCGACAGTTCTACTCCTAACGACTACAGACGACTTGACTCAACGAGGACTCAACTGACGACTAATGCAGACTGAAGACTGACTGCCAGCACTGCTGCCGCGACGCTGCATGCGTCGCTGCAGTGCCGCCCCCTAATCTCATTGGCTGGCTACCAGCCACCCACTACAAATCTGTAAAAGTTATATGTTGCTTTTTGTTTGTCAGTCGTTTTCTATTTCTGTCGTTCATATAATTAATTATTAGATTATTGCTGTGTTGTAAAGGCGATTCTCTGTTTTATCTGAACTTCGATCTGGTCTCAAAGTAGTTGATAGCACAGGATGCAGTGAATAAATGGGTTTATAGTAAAACTCAGCAACATATTAAACATTTTAAAGCGTGCTTTTGTGGCCTGCATTTAATGTTTCAGGTCGATTGTTTGAAAAGTGTTGATAGCAACACCAAACAAACTCTCTGATTTCTGCTTAAAGAGGTTTGGGTTTGGGTATGATTCTGTTGTCTGTGTGACTGGAGTAAAGTTTGCTTTTGGGGTCCCATCCTAACGTGGAAAAAGTTGGGAAAAATTGGCCAGCTGAGAAGATGTTGAAGTTAGCAGTTAATTCTTGAGTTTTGACGCCATTTGGGCGATATGAAAGGGCATCTGATCTGTAGAAATACTTGCTATTAGTTTATGTTTATTGCACTTGTGCTTGTAGGGACTTGCCCCAACCTGGAGTAACTTTCAAACAGTTTGCTGGTTGAACAAAAAGATGGAAAGTAAAGTACTGCTCTGTAGTTGAAGCTGTTTGTAATGTTGCAGGGACATTGCTGCAGCCTAAGATGAACAAGCGCAAGTCGGTGAGCAAAGTGACAGAGAAGGATGCCAAGGATGCTACGAAGTACGTCCTGACACACCAGACTGTTGATGCCGAAGGTGATCTGGAAACAAACCTTGTCAAGGTAACTATTGTGTCCTGTTGGAACTGTGTTATACTCAACATGTTTGAGGCTCCGTGTAATCAAATTGAACCCACTGGATGCATTCCTGACTGATAAGCGATTACTTATTAACATGGTGACTGGTCACTAGTCGGAAAGGGGCACTGGTCTGAATTTGGTCAGGTTCCTGTCTGCTATATGTAGCCACTTAGCCAGGGGCCTCTATAGGCCAAGGTCCACCTAAGGCAATGCAATTTATTTATTTCCAACCTTGTTACTGATCCGATCCTTGAGACCCTGACACTTGAGATGTTCAGACCAGTGAACAGTAAGTCAGTAATGCATCTTCTGCCATGCAGTATCTTGGCAATAACAACAAGTTGGAAGGATGTTGCCAGTACTGTTATTGTTTTCATTAACAGCACAGAACATTAAAAATTTCTAAATTTGTTGCAAAGAAATGATCTGTTATTTGTTGAGTGAGATATAAAACTACCAACTGATTCATTGGTTTATGTACTTGCAGGGTGACATACTGTCGACAGCAGCTGGTGGGACAGCGGTTGTGTTCCGAGATGTCGAAATCATCAAACAGAAGTCTCCCGGAGATCGGTAAGTCGTACCACTCAGCCTTGTTGCGGTTGACTGTGTTGTACTGGTTATCGTTAGTGAGAAATAAGCTTTATTATTAGTTCTGTCATTTGGGTGTGGCCCTGAAAGGTTTTGCTTGAGACTTGCAGTAACTGCACAGTCTCTGTAACAAAACGACTGCTTAAGCCCAAATTCCATTACACCGACTTTCGCGATCACAAATCATGAAAGTCCATGACACAAATCATGTCGCCGACTGTCATGATTTGTGTCGCGGACTTTCGTGATTTGTGTCCGCGACACTTTGTCGCCAACTTTTCCCGTGCATTGTAATGGACTAAATTCCATTAGAGTGACACAAACGGGTTTGTCGCGGACTTTTCACAGACTTTGTCGCAAACATCTCGACATGTCAAGATTGTTTTTGTCCGCGACTTTCGTGATTTGTGTCCACGACTTTCCCCGCCGAGAAGTTTCGGTGAAAGTCGGTTGGCGTAATGGAATTTGGTATTGTGTTAATGCAGAAGTGTTGAGTGGCATGATGTCTTGTTTTAAATTGCTGAGGCCATGCATTGAGAGTGGAGTTTGCCTCATTTAGGTCAAATGGCAAATTCTCATTAGGGGCCAGTGGCAAACCCTTGACTTCTTTTCTAGCACTTGAAACATTTGCTGCAAAATATGCTATGACCGTGGCCACAGTGATCATTCCTGTGGCGCCTATTGTTGATTTTTATTAGACAGTTGTTGTGTTGCAAAAAAATCTGCCTTCATTTTTAAAAAGCCCAACCTAGTCGGTTTTATTGTTTTCTTGGTTTCTGGCTTTTTGGGTTTTTTACGGTTAAACCAGTTTTTGTAAAAAGGCCCAGCTTTATCAGTTTGGCATTTATACAGGTTTCCAATTGGTTGATTCATGTGAGTTTCAGTTTGCTCTCACAGCATAAAATATATAGAAATATTTGCGAATTGGTTGGTTTAAATGTTTCAAAAACTTTGCCGAATTAAAATGTTTCATTATTTGTGGAACAAGAAACTAAAATTGGATTGAGTTTGGGGTGGGTTTTTTGTTGGATTTTTAGCGGGCATTTGGTTGGGTTTACCAAAAAACCCAGAGTGGACAGCTGGTGGATACTGGATAGTCGTGGGTGATGTGTTGCAGTGTTAATGCTGTTTAGCGCAGTACACCGTGACCAGGACCAGGCCTGATAAGCACATAGGTGAATGGTGATATTGTATTGCTGGTGCATGCTGTGTGTAGGAAGCGCAGATCGCCATCAGGAGCGAAGCCTGAGGACTTCAGCGGTGAATGGTCGGATGTTGAAACTCGCTGCAGTGTTGCCATCGAGGGTCATGCTGCTGCCAAGTACGTACCAGCCTCTATGCTATATTGCCACAGTTGCATGATTTTTTGTCTTGTCACAATTAGACTTTTTAACCAAGTTAATAAATGAGTTTCCCCAAGAGGTTTTCTACATTTGTGGCCATCTGGATGGACCTGGCAGACATGAGATATAATAATAATAATAATAATAATAATATAGCAATTTATAATGCACTCAATGTCAGCAAGCTGAATCAGAGGTGTGTTAGAGATTTTTTTTGAGTGTGTGCTATATGAATTTACAGTTTACTTTTTTACTTCTGTCCATCTAGCTATCCATTGCTGTGCGCCACCGTCTTCTTCCAGAGACATGTGGTGCAAATCCCTTTTCCAGTTGTTTTTTGGCTTTCTTTTTGGCTTTGTGGTGTCCACTGTGATGCTTGTTCATCTGTGCTGTTGGCGTTTTTTCTCGGTGTGTGTCAAGGTCATCTTGACCCTCTAGTCTCTATAGTAGAAATCTGAGATTGTTAAGTCTCGTTGTGTACTGTATTACAACATTCTGTTTGCCGGATGTTAAACTTCGTGTACACAGCGTGCATGATTTCTAGTACACTGCAAAGCAAATTTACATTTCATTTTGTTGAAATAGTATATGGCATTGAAATACTTATGTGCCGCCAATATCAGTGATTTAGAGTTAAAAACATAAGGTGGCACCAGGCTTCTATCCTTTTCTGACAGACTTTTTTTATTAGAAGTTTTTACAAAAAAAATTTGTATCAGAATTTTTGATATTGTTGTCTGATAGTCACAGTTACAACACTAGCTGCATGTGTTGCCTGGTTCGCTATAGATGATGGTAATTGGTTAAGTGAGCAAGTGAACACAGTCAACAATGTAGTTTACTATATCCTGTTTTGTCAGCAGAAGCTATGCCGCCACATTATGCCTGATTGCAGTTATAAAGTGCTGTAACAGACCAGTGTGTACGTTTTTGGACGTGCTGTATATTATGGTGTTATACTGTTACGGTGATGGCAAACTACGTTGTTGCAGGAAAGCAAAGACGTCAGCAGTCTAAACGACCATTGGCCCCCCAGTCTTCCATCACTGCTTACTGCAAGCAACTTCATCATCAAATGCTTCTGAACCTGGCTTAGTTTGTTTGCTGACGTTAACCATTGCTGATTACCATGACATTGTGACAGTCTGGAAAACTTTTATGATTGCAAATAACTAGATGGTGAACTGTGTTTGATTTTGTCTGTGAGTAAATCTCGAGCCACACTTGTTTCTGATTACCAGCACTTATGATCAATGCAGGTATCATGATTAGAGCTAGGTGTGATGGAAAATATGTACAGTATGGGTCTCAAATTCAGCCAGATAAATAGGCCTTATTTGATAAAATTAGATAGTCTGTGGGTCACCATTCACGTTTATCACTAACAAACTGATGAGCTGATTCACATGTTAACATTTGTGAACTTTGAAGTATATTTTTCTGTTAATTTAAAGTAGAAAACTGTGTTGGCACTACACTGACATTGTGCGCCGTGCGGTCGTCCACCTTTTGAATTGAAAAACCGCACACCGATTACTCCTGCTCTAGGGAACGTTCGCACGAATTTCTTTCCATGCCTTTTTGGTTTTTGAGTTAAGAACCCGTACAGAATAGGCAGATGAGCAAGAAGACCCCAGTAGGATGGCTGCACAATGGAACTAGTATTTTCCACAGTGGCTACTGGAATGTGAAGAAGCTTATTTGCAGCCACTGATAATGTGCTCAAGGGATGGAATGTTGAGACCCTTGATGTAGAAAGAGACATTATGTAGTTATATGATAATTAGATGATTTTAATATTGTCAGTTTTTGATTTCTATGTATTTCTGCTTTAAACAATGATGTGTGGGACACCAGTTGTGCGTTTAATTTGGATTAATGCCTTATTTGACCAGTCATATCTGACATGTAACATTACAATGTGTGTGTGCCAGTTTTCGGATTAGATTTATTTGGTGTACATTATGTAAATTTTACTGTTTGGCTTTTTTATAATCAATTATTTTAACATATCCTGAAATTCAGCGGGTTTGTAATTTTATAGAGTTTTTTTGTTAAAATATGCATGATTGTGCCTTGTTTCATAACATTGCCATCAATTAGCTTAAGATAAGATGTGGTGTAGATACAAGGCTTAAGGTCTGCATGCTTGACAGTGTATTTTATGGCATCAACAATGCATCTGGAACCGTAGTTTCTGAAACTGTTGTGGGAAAATGCACAGGTTGTCCGTCGTTGTTCTATATTATTGTTTTTTAATAGTTGAAATATATATATTGTCAGTAGACATGTGCACTGATCTTAATAAATCTGCCTGATGTTGAGCTTGTGTTAAATTGGTTAAAATTATACAGTAGAAATGTTACAAAGTACCAATGTGTACTGTGGTATATTTCTTTTGTTAGAAGACAGTTTTGGGTTATGAAAATACGTAGGGGGACATTCGTTGCAATTTTCTGATAGCTGACATTTCCGACAGATGAAATTATGGGTATTAAAAATTATTTTTTTGTCCGAAAATTCCTCCAAAATGTGGATTTTCAGCACCAAATTTTGTATTTTGTGGACAATTTCTTACAACAAGTGAACTCGCAGACAGGATAAAATTCAGGGGAATTGCCCCCACCCACTTTTATGCATTTGGTAGAAGATGGGCATTTAACCAGATGTAACACCAGTAAAGTAAGCAATAAATAACTGGAAAGCACTGAGACATCACAGTGCAGCACGGTAGTGCCGACACTGTTGTAAGGGCGATGAGCGTTAAGTATAGAAAATGGCGTTTGGGCGGGTCATATAACTCCGAAACTGCTGAACCGATTTTCAAAAAACTTGGCGTCTGTGATCATATCGACAACCCAACCCCACATGCAAAATTTGGTTACACTTAGTTGAAAGGGGGCGTAGCTGTGCGTGCACGAAATTCGCCGTTTTTCCTTCCCTTTTTCCCTTGCGCACGGCTACAAGCCAGCCCGTTGGACCGACCGATCTCGCTAATGGCTCAAATGAAGCGTCCTGACCCGGACTCATTCTTTATATGTTTGTGATTAAATTTTTTTAAATTTACCCCTTTTTATGCTTCAATTTTTAAAAATTGCATTGCAGCCTATGGGTACTGTAAAGTGGTATAACTCGGTCCCCCATAAAAGAATTGTGCACTGTTTTCACCTACCCCTTTATTTTTTGGGCAATCTAATAGTGTCATTTAAATTTACCCCCATACGACGTCTGTTGCCATAGCAACCATTCAAAAGTTGAAAATTTTGCGTTACAGCCAATGGAGACTTCAAAGCGGTATAACTCGGTCCCCGTAAAAGACAACTGCATGTTGTTTTTACCTACCCCCTATTTTCTGGGCCAGGCTATCCGACGGTGTCATGTAAATGTCTCCACTGATGACCTCTGTTGCCATGGCAACAAATTTTTGGACAAAATTGACTAACTTGCTTGCTATGAAAGATAATTGCATGCTGTTTTCACCTAACCCCTATTTTTGACCCTGGGCTATCTGATGGTGTCATTTAAATTTCCCCTTAC
>Ga0209367_1002799_pt1 | contig 23330 bp, 12 predicted proteins | sample WorMetLIZISLAND2_FD_187412 | JGI IMG/M metagenome (GOLD analysis project Ga0209367, IMG submission 187412) | Marine gutless worms symbiont microbial communities from Max Planck institute for Marine Microbiology, Germany - Olavius geniculatus... ... | reverse complement strand
TGCTCATGTTGCTACCTAGAAAGTCCTACCGCTCTGATGTGCTTTGATGTGAGACGACTCGTCAGAACTTTTCAGTAGGCCTAACTATGTTGCACATTGTCTACAGCGACGGCTTTCCATAACTTTTAGGTTCCCCCGTTTTCCGGTCCCGCGTTTTCCACCCCTGTGATTTGGTGCCGGGTTTTCCAGTTCCGCGTTTTCCAGTCTCGCGTTTTCAGCGCCCCCGAATGCGGCATGTGTGGTCACTGTGGTGTATAGCTAAATAGTGGCAATGACAGACCTATGGACTCCTGTGTCAGCTATAGAGAGGAGTTCGAGTACATGCAGTTTTGTGGTGCTGCGATGCTGGCAATATCTTTACAGGCACAACAATCACGAGACAGTCAGCTGAAGTATACGTTTGTTGCTGTGGCATTTAAACAAGTACCGGGCATGAGAAAGACTGGTGGCATAGATCGCCATGTTAATACTGTCGTTGTATATAGTGTTTGCTTTGAACAAACTCACCCACAGTTAAAGGCAGCAAAGTGAACTTGTATAAAACAGGCGTTGCTGCAGCTGCCAGCAGTATGCACACCAGTCACGTGCGTCGTAGCATGCTATCATTGACCATGGATGACCTTGAACTTGAAGGGTCATAACGCACTATGATGTGCCAATCGTGCGATATTGAGGCTATTTATTTTTATTCTGCCCGTAAACGTTAGTTTTCGCGGCGAAGTGACCGACCGGTGTGGCTAATGTTGGCATCGCACGACGCACCTTATGCACTGGTGCTGCAACTATCATAACATTGTTTACCGACATCTATCATCTCTGTTATCATATCCAGTCTGACATCAGCAGCTAAATTGCTAACTGTAAAATGCGATAGCACAAAATCTGTCAAGCGTAAAGTGCGAAACAAAATGCAAATTTTGCGTCGCATTTTTTTTTATTTCTCGATTTGCCCTGTCTCACTGCAACGACTGATAGCCCACTGACGGGTCTGATTAATTGTCAACGGCAAACATCGGAGTTCGTTTAACGCTCGCGTCGTCGACCGTCGTATGTGTTTTATAGGCCTACTCTCTCTATAACCTGCAATCTTGTTTATTTATTTATTCATTTATTCATTTCTGTTGTTGTCAGCGACAGCTTGTCCTAAACTTGTTTTTAAAATGTGTTGTTACGGGAGTTGTCTTGTTTTCAGTTGTTGCTTCTAAGACACTGACGTTTCACAAAGTACTGTCGCGACATACTTGAAGAGTGGCGAGATCTTTAGTGACATTGTTATTACAAATCTTCTCTTAATTCTGACAGTGAAAAAATTTTGAAAATGGGTTAATTCTTTGACGAAGTTAAGGCGTAATAAAATGGCGCCATTTTGGGGGCCAACCGGTACATGTCGCCGCCGTTGTCAACTTAAACAGCTACACGAGTTAATAAACTATCATGCTTTTTTTTATTTTTGTCCACGATTGTTGTTGCGATTTGTGATTCGGCTGTAACAAAACGTCATACAGTCGTGTGTAAACAGATCGGGTTATCGGCGATTAGCCACCGAATTTTTATTAAAATATTGACTGTATAGACGTGGGCTTAGATATTTCAGGATTGTGTATAAGCGCGTTTTCATTTCAAACTACACCAAAAGAGGAAGTGATGCAAATATGACAAATATGACAAATAGTATGAATTAAGTTAGAATTATTATCGTCGCTTTACCAACTTTATCACTTTCTGTAGGCTTAGCATTCAGTTAGCATCCGCGTGCGAATAAATTTCAGGTCTAACATTATCACAAACACAGCACTATTTGAGGCTCACGAAAATGTTGGGGCATGTTTTATGGAACTTGACTGCAAGAGCTAGGGTTGCCTGCTCCGTCGGCTAATGTTCAATGTCTTTACTGCCGTATCTTTATCGTACTATGACGTGCAGGAACGACTGGACAAAGAGCAGCTGAAGAGACAGGAAGCAGAGCTGGTGCGCATGTTTGATCTGCTGGAAATGAAGCTCATCGAAAATCGTGACATTTCGGAGGAAACTTGCATGCTTATCGACAAGAAAGTCGTCTCCTTCTCGACATCGGTACAGTACGTCATACAGTCGTGAGTAAACAGATCGGGTTATCGTCCATAGAAAGTGATTAGCCACCGAATTTTTACTAAAAAAATATTGACTCAATTATTTGATCGTTAAAGATCTCAGCACATTATAAACGCTTTTTACACTTGCGAATTGTAGACGTAATATATGCGTTTGCGGTTTGTAAATTTCTTTAATCAGTATCTATGCTAGTACAAATTAAATTTTGGAAATTGTAGTTTAAAAAGTTTTGATAATAACAGTGTTTTATTGGACATTTTGTACGAGTATATGGTACTAACTTTTTTTGTTTTTACTTTTAAATGTTAGTTATCTGCTGACTATTATGATGTTTAACTGGTGTTGTATATCGTGAAAACTTCTTTTGACGCGTTACGATCGCACGTTATTTTTCCTGCGATAACGTTGACAATGTGCGATAATGACTTAGGCTTATAACGATTTGCGGCATCATTGAAAACACGAGCAATACCGGCTAGCCTATGTCAGACAGGGGCACCAGTCCGTCGACGGAAAACTAGGCGCATTGCAGTGGGTACGCTAACACTATTAGAAGGAGGCCGCACACACGTTGACACAAGGCTTGCCGATATGTTCGCATGTTTATCGAATGTCTATTAAATAATCCACATGCAGACTCTGCATTGCGAATTGCGGCCAAGCCGACATTGAGTCTATCGTGGGTGGCGCCCCGCCGCTATAGTGCCAGTTGATTTGGTCATCATCATCATCAGCAGCAGCAGCAGCAGGATCGTGATTATAACGTGTACAGAAGAGGAAGAATCGTCGCTGCGAGGATCCTCCGCAGAAGGAAACTGTTCTTGACCCCGTCTTCCGTTACCACACGTCAGTGATTGACGATCCGTTCGAGATCCAGGGCATTGAGAAGCCGCCTGTCAACTTGACCGTATGCTATTTATTGCGTCGATTTACTCTAACCATTTTGCTACTTCGTGCTGCAAGTATAACCGGGTTGCAACAAATAAGCGGACATCAAAAACGTATAAAGCAGTGAGGCCACTGCAAATTAGTTTATTAATAAAGCATGTATGAGTGAAAAAAATGCGCCTGCAGTGTAGACCTATGCGTCACTTTGACACGAAAGGCGAATTCTGTAATAAGTCTTATTTCAATGTTGTATCAGTTGAACAGTGCAAAACAGCGAAACCTTCACAGGGAAGCCTGCTAGGCCTATTATACGGTTGTCCTAAACTGCGTTACGGGTCATGCCCGCTCATCCGTTTTCTGTCTGTCTGTCCTGTACCAGCTTCTAACTCGAAAAAGGCGTAAATACCATAAAGTGATCGGAACGCCGCACGGCAAGATATCCCCGGCGTGCGAATTTTTAATTCAAAAGATTAAGATCGTGGTCAAGGTCGTGGGATGTCGGAACCCTCAAGATAAATGACGCATGTCTAGCGTACGGTACATGTCAACTCACGGCTGGCGGTTCGCGCGCTGGCCGGTCGGTCTACACGCGCGTCACTCCGTCAGGCGGTTTCGCCCACTGCACACTAGTAGCCAGCGGGCGCACACGCATATGTGGACGGACGGCCGCATACATGTTGTTGCAAGGCTTATTGACATCTTTGCTAGTTTATTGTGTGATTATTGAGTAATTTGCGGAATGCGTTGCAGTGTGACCTGACTGACAGTGGTGACGTGACGGCCACTTATACCAAACAGTACAAGGAACCAACTTTGCAGCTACTGGCCCAGGCCGACGTAAGTTGTTCTTACATACACGCACATTAACTCTCATCGATATCATTTCTCTTGTCATGTTTCTGTCTGTCAAATTCAGTATGTAGGCTACTCTCACTTCTTTCAAATTCTGTTAGGCCTACCAGTTATTTCTACTTCCATGCCTACCAGTAAGCAGATGACTATTGGCCGTTGGGCAGTTTTATTGGCCAAATCACGGGGCATACAAAGTAATCGTCAAAAATCGTTTCACAGCCCTACCATAATCGCGTTGATCTGTTTAAATAATGTTTCTGTGTCCGAATTTGTGCCGTTGAAACAGCCCACTCATGTAATGATTTTACTCTGTAGCAAAATCTATTCGTTTAGTTTGACGTCAGATTCGAATCGTTTTTTATATTTTAATAGTTTTAATAGTTTTTCCTGGCGTTTCCTGTGTCAGTCATCATCATCATCACCATATTCGTTTAATACATTAACTTGACAGAACGCAAGCATGTGCACAATTTAGGCCTAACATACAGTAAGTATAAGAGTTTAAAAAGTCCACAAGACTATGTACAAATGTTGCAGAAACAAGCACGTCAATTGAACACTAATGATGATAACAGCATAACAGCAACAAAATTGGAATGTGTGATTGCCTAAAATCTAGTAACTAGTAAAATATGATAAAAGTTATCATGTGATAGGCCTAAAACGACGTTTAAAACTTAATAACTGTGTTTATATAACATACGAATGACAAAGTTACAGTCAGATAAATATGTGCCATGCTCGGGAAGCGAAAGTGTGTGCATACGACGCCTAAGATTATAGTGCTGCGACGCTGTAGATGATGGTGGCAATAAACTGTGTAAAACATGGTTGCCTATACCCAAGACCAACGCCTCTGACTTTGCTCGATGTCATAATTATGCTTTGCTTCTTGTACTCGCTTTGAGCAATTGCAAATTCAAATGGATAAGAAATAAGCGCGCCTTGTGTGTGTAATAATGTTGTGGCAGACGGTGAACGAACTGTACGAGGTCGCGGAGCATATTGTAACGCGCACTGCCGAAGGATGCAGAGATCTCCTGTCCGTCGTTGAAACGAATTAGCCACATTCTGTGACGTCATCAATGCGGCTTGCTTTCCTGTTTCTGCAAACTCTTATTCGCCATCTCCTAATCATTCAGCGCCGTTCTTCTACGTTATACAGTTAATAACAAAATAACCTGATGAAAATATTTTGCGGTGCAGTATCAGCATACACTTTTGGCTGTAATAATTTATTATTAATGATCATAGTGTAATTAATGTCTCATTATTCGAGGTTGCTCCCTTTTTATTGTATACTATTTAATGCATTTTATATTATACTATCAAGTTTTGTTTATATATCTATTTATTTTTGTACTTTAAAGGCACAGACGAATATTGCGTTAAATAATATGTTTCCGTTTTCAAACAGAAATTTCCTTTTGAAATGTAATACCTTAGATCATATTTGACAACAGCTGTTTAGTGTAACGTATGCATGTTAACAGCAGTAAAACATGAAGATTCAGTCTAGAGCTGTGTCGTGTCAGCGATTTAAATATCTGAGGTAAAACAGGAATCGTCAGAATTTCATAAAACAGCGCTTTAATAAAACGCGTTCAAAAACCTAACCCAGTATTTCTGCATTGTCTACCACACACATCAAATTGAAAAAAAAACTGTGCATAAATCCGAAGCGGGAAACGCGGTGACAGCGACAAATCAAAAACATCATCCACAGAAAGCTGCAATAGGACAGCTGCGTGCTGGAAACGATCTGTCTTTACACCGTTACACGGAACGAAAAAACATTTACTACCGCGTCTACGTTACATAATACACGTACATAAAATCACCTGTACAGACATGCGAGGTGTTGGCGTCTTTAGTTCAGCTAATGTATCTAATCGGAATCGCAACTTAACAAATGAACACGATCAAAAGATCTATCGCCACAGCCAGTGTAGGTCTATGCAATCCCGATCACATTTACCTCTCAGTTAGTCCTAGGAGTTTTGCTACTGTCCGCTTTTGATTTTTCACCAAAACGACGGAATCGATGTGCCGGACATAGGCAAAGTTTCACACAAATTATCGGCCTATAACCACAGGAACACATGAGACCTGAAATATTTGCAAATTAGTTTCATGGGTTTAGTTTTGTACCCTGAGGTTTTCTGAACGCAGTCGCATCCAAATTTAAGCATCTTGGTATACCAATAGAAAATAGTGGCTTATTCAGTGGAAAGGGCGGGGCGGATGCATTTTGAAACAAGTAAAAATTTTGCACAAGAATGCATTATTTCTGTATAAAATTGTAAAGTATGGTAAAATTTCTGAGGAAGGAGCTGTGTGCCACAGGCCTCACCCTTTATCCGTTTCCCCCTATTTTAACATTTGAATTTGCCACCGAGTGAAAAGATGCAGTCGAACTTATCTGAGTGGGTTTCATCTGCACTTGGGGTTGCAGCTGCATGGAAAGAAAAGTTGCGGAAAAGGAATTGAACCTCGCAGTATTTCGCAGCACGTGTTCATCACGTTACGATCAACAACTATGCCCTTTATGATAACAAACACCGTTTTACTACTAAAGTCATTCAGGTATCGATCAGTAGCCTATTGCTAACAACATTCAGCAATCAGTGTTTTACGACAGGGATGTTTGCCGCAGGCCGAAAGCTATAGGCCTATGGCTGCGCAGGCTAGCTGCATACGAGTATAGAATGGTCCCACTAGACGACTACCACCACCCTGATCCATCACACTCGGATATGAAATGCGCCAAGAACCGACGATACGATAAGTGAGAGCGACTGATGCTGCAACCGAACAGGTAACTATTACAACTGCACGCTGTGTACTAATTCAACGCACAAACCTACTAGGCCTAACTAATGTCTTCGATAGCGTACACACATTTCTAGATTTTGCAATATCTGACCGCTACCACGGACAAGCCCGGCACAAAATCCTGAGGGTGTGACTGCTGTCGTTTGCGATGCTTCGCAGCTCCACAGTTTGCATATGCGTTGTCTTGGTAAAACGCAGAACAATAAACTCCATAGGAACGCATAAAACGATTAAAAGAAAATGTTCAGCCGGTAACGAAACGAATGACTTAAACGCAGTGACGAGCTGTCTTGGAGCCGCCGATGTTGTCAGAGAACAACTAAAACGAGTTTCGCGGAAGCACTAGCTGACTAATGCAATGCTGCGGCTGCTGCATGGGGAATGTCTGCGTGTGTTGGAGATCTTTGAGTTCAGTCCGCGAGCAGCTCGAAATGAATGCTGCCCGCTTTGTCGTTCTTGTGATGTTTGATGTTACTCACCCACAGCTTACACCAGATCTACGCCAATAACAAACACATATACAGTACTAATGCCGTGGCGTAACGTTTACGATGCTGGACTTGTGATCACAAGGTCATGAGTTCGACTCCCAGTCTGGTTGCTATCGTGGTTACTACTAGGATGGGTGACTGTCTGTGGACGGGTCATCTAGACATATAACCAAAGAAACACCAAGGTCAACTCAGCCCTCTATTCCTTCGGGGTCGGCAAATCGGCCTGTCTGGCGGTGATTAAAGCAGGGCACGTTTAGCCTACCGGTGTCGGGTGGTAGGTAACGTGTGATTTCATACGACAGGTGACGCTCCGTAGCTTTGTGATAGGGTTTCCCATGAAGAGTTATTCACATCCGCAGCCCTTTACTGCTCGTACAAGAAAAAACTTCTCGTATTGCAGTTGTGCAAACCCGTGAACGTTTGTTTATTTAGGCCTACAGAAGAAGAGACAAACGCTACGGTAAACAGTCGCTACAGACTTCAGTTAATGGCATACAAAAATAATTCTAAATGTCCCCAAAACAAACGGTAAATTGTGTCAAGAGCGTCGACGGATCTCAATGGTAACGGACCGCCGAGCTACGTGTACGCACACACGACAGACCCTGCGCAAGCTAACTCCAACACCAGACGCACAGACGGACGAGTAGAGAGACGACTAAATCTTCTGTTGAGATTGCCATAATACCACTACTACCAAAATTGTTTGTTTTGTGTTTTTATGTTTTTGCATAGAAGTACTTGCCATTTCGATTCCTCTCATCTCATTTCCGTTTCAAAAATTGTTAATTTTTTACTTGACGTGTTAGCTTGTCTGCCAGTTTTTGCCGTGCAAATCATTCATCATAATCATATCATATAGCTGAATGCTATCGTATACGCGCTCGTACCTGTATGAGTGTACCGGGCTGCGGGGTGTCAAACTGAACGAATACAATTGGCGGCAAGTAGTGCGGCTGGTTGTAGTACGGGTAGTACTTGAAGGCAAAACCACTGTTCGGATAGTAGTTGATTTCGCGCAGGCTGTCTTGGTCGCCGGCGTTCTGTAAACAAAACCAACGTTATAATTATTAGGCCTAATTCACTGTTGTCATTTTCATTCAACATTTAGGCCTACATCCCAGCATTAGCCCTGATCTAGCCGGAGAGCATTTGATGATCATTAAATGGAGACGTAACCAGCGATATGCACAAAATGGCATGCTGTAAAAGTAGAAATAAGAAACGGGAAAGGGGAGACGCGAGCTCCCGGCTTAAAATGCTTAGACGTCTCCGACCTAAGATAAATTTGGTGCGCATGCAAATTTCACCGAAAGCTTCTGAGGATATGGTGTAGAGTGTAGAGCAAGCTCCCATTGCGGGCATCCACGTATTAAAAAGACAGGGGATATATATAAAGTGTGTGTGTGTAAGTAGGAAATAAAAAAAGAGAAAAAAAGAAAAGAAAACGAACCCCCGAAGTTTTTTTGCGAATTAATCAGTAAACCTCTTAATATTAACCCCCATACATAGTGAAACAAAACAGTGCTAGTACTTTCCAATGAGGAACAATAAAGTTGTACGTTAAACTGCTGAGTGCAATTACTCGGAAGTAGGATAAGTGAGCGTTGAATGCAATTACACTTCAGACAGTGGTTCAGCTGACTTATACAACGGTCGTCGACGGTCGGTCGTATAGCCTACGATGTCGTTAGATTGGCTACCCTTGACTGCGTCCTCAAAATTAACAACCGCTATATCACTGCAGACATAGTGCCAGAGATGGATGGGCAGTATTCTACAAATGCGAGCATAGAATAAAATCTGTCGTCCACAAACCTCTCCGTCGCACGTGACACCGATGTAATCTGGATCACGCCGTGCTCCGAGTGTTCGGTTTGCTTCCTGAGCAAACTCGTTGCTGGTGTCATTGAGTTCGGCTTCACTGAACGCCTTCGGCATCCAACCGTACACCTGCAGTCACGTCGGTAATGCGTTCTATGCTAAGATTATTCTCACAGTAGCAATGACTTCACGTATTTTCAACACAGCTACACATCGTCTAGCCGGGTTAGTACGGATACCGTTCGCTGGTGTAGCATTTTGACGCGTTCAACCAACCACCGAGATTAATTCAACCTGGCTCTCAAAAAAAACCTAGCTTATTTTTCCAGAACACAATACATGCAATTGCAGTAAAATTATTTAGTATAAGCGGCATTGACAATAAACACAAACAGTCACTGCACAATTTACAAGACTAAAACATGAGCTTAAATATAAAAAAATGCTCAAAATTTCCTAAAGTTTTGCAATTGAAAACTGCGTTTATTTAAGATTATTAGTATTACCATGACAATGAACAAGTCACGTATTATATATGATAGCACAATAACCAGTTTCATACAAAATGTAGCCTACCATAAAGTAGCCGCCACCATGTTTTTGAATAGACTCATAGGTTAAAACGTAACATAATAAGTTATAATAAATTTATCAAATTACAACCTTTTGTAACAAGAAGTCACACTGATGTAAGAGCTTACACACGACACGAAGCACCAGCAAATCCGCAGCAACAGAGCAAAACAAGTCAGTAGTCACAGACCACGCCATCTCTCTCAACCACGTCATAGACTGGGACCACGCCAAGGTGATCGACAGAAAAAGCGACAGAATGGATCGATGGATCAGGGAAGCGATGATACACATTAGAAAAGAACAAGACAAGTCGATGAAGCGAGACGAGGGGTCCTACCAACTTAAACATATCTATGACTACTTACTGTCCGCCGCAGCTACACCTGGCGGACAGTCGATCCGACGAAGGCAGCAGCGGTTTCGGAAACGTCAACAAAAACAATAATAAAAAAGCTGTAATTTGATAAATTTATTATAACCTATTAGCCGCCACCATGTTTATCATACCCAGATCACCTCAGCAAATACTAACCGACTGACAAAGTCTGTTACTGTCACATTCAATAATAAATTTGCAAAGATTTCACCACACCTTAAACACGTAAAACAAGCTATACTACCGGTACTTTGCTTTTTGCGTCAGGTAATATTAACTATGCAATATAGCATAACAGTACTAATGAAACTTTTTAGCGTTTGAGATGTAACAGTATCTTTAATACATCATTATTGCGAATTTTCTGTCGAAAGTATCAGCAGCAAGAAAATCAACGATCTTTTAACGTTTTTGCTCAACATTTTATGAAATTATGGAAGTTATAAGACACGGCGGCATAGGCCTACTTTGTTTAGCAACCCGATGCACTAACGGCCTTGTTGAAGCAAAGAGACATTCTGACCTTGTTTATTTTCAGCAGGACACACGGTTTGTTGTTGTGGTAACCATAGCTGTTCTCTCGGGTGCAGTCAAATTCAGGGTCGGCTTCGAGGTCACTGATTTCAAAGTCACAAAATTGTTCGCGCTCATCGTACAATGTATAGTTGCCCGAACAGTTTACACCGCGCTCATTCGACGGCCTATTTCGATAAACTACAACGCGCACAGCAAACATTCTGAATCTCTGACAATGCAAATGTAGTAATTGTTGTCCGACTTAAAACTAGAAAAGAAATCAAAATGACAATGTTTCAAATAGTGTTTTGCAATTTATGATCATATAGGCCCATAGGCCCGTCGCATACGTTAGATCGATGATCATAGGTCTAAGTACTGGCTGCAATGCACAGTTGCATACAAGTTCAGCTAACGCAAAAGAGAACGCGCGACAGCGATGCATGTGGACGTGAAGGCCCAGTGCGAACGAAATCTAAGCTCACAACGATGTTTCATTTAGACTCGACGGCGGATGACGCTTAGCGCCATATCCAGTGCATCATGTCCAATATAGTGCTTTACTCGTACTCACCAAAGGGCGTGTTATGTCTCGTTCAGCCAACGCCGTATCGGCTGGAAATCGCAAATTTTCCCTACCCCTTCTCATTTAGCGCCCTCGTTCGAGGTGACCCTCCTCGAATTTATGGAAAAGCTTTACGGTTCCTGAAACTAGATTCTTCCAGGCAGCCGATGGTGAAGATTTGGTGATCGTAGCTTGCACCGTTTTTGACTGATCCACCTGTGTGACAGACAGACGGACGAACGGACGGACAAACGGGCAGACGGATGCACAGAGAGAATTGCGATGGCTAAGACGCACCACAGCAGTAGCTGCTGTCGCGCGTAAAAATTGCCCTAACGCCCCCCACCCGGTCTCGCTGTCGCTGAGGCAGTTCAGGAGTTACGCCGGCCTCTAACTCTACAATAATTTCAGGACGCCATAAACCGTGAAAATTCAAGACATTTATCGGGCATTTTTCAAATAGGTGATCTAGTGAGTACAAAAAAGTGTAGGCAAATTAAGTGATACCAGGATAATTATGAGCAAATGATGCTGCGGGTAAACACGAGCTTCTGAAACATGTTGTATGAATGGCAATCGAACTTCCGCTTGCTTTGCTTTTTCGTCGAAAAAAACTTCAGAGCGCGTTTAGTTTTAGTACCGACTATTATTTTCTCACTTTCTATTTCGTTTTGTAGGGCCAAATTTAAACCGGATTACGCCCTGTTTAGTAAAAATGTTTGGGTTCTCTCACATAAATTTTCTGACATAATTGTGCAAAAACTTGCCATAAATCAGTGTTACTATAGGCCTAACTTAAACGTTTTAATTTTTGCATTTCGCAACACGGCGATTACAACAGAGCCCCCCCCGCCTTCCCATGCCAGAGAATGTTGTACTGCAACAAGTAAACTTTTGAATGTCACAGCACACCATAAAAAGACCAACAGACCAGAAAATTCGCGCTGTCTGTCATCCTCTGGACCACGGAGCCCCCTTTTCGTGGCGGTCCCTGCTCGGCGGAACATGCTAAACATACCTAAATCAGCCTCCATGTTTTTCTTTCGATTTGCAAGATTTTCAGAATTTTCGGGACGAATGTGTTTATTACATGACATTTAAGGACAAGCAGAAAAGAATTCAAGACTCTCAGGATGAGTGTGAAGCATGGTTACAAAATTCCCACAGACTTGATCCCGTGACTTTTTTGGCGACGAGCGTCCATGGAAATTTTGCTGCCGTAATAACGGACAGGCATCGCCGAATCTGTACTCCTACCAGTACATTGTATTTGTAGCCTACTTGTACTTGTACTCACCTCTCAGATAGTCGTCAATACTGTCGACATGTATTTGGTATGTTTCCGGGCGTCCTTGTTTAAAGTGTATCAGCGTGCTATCGATATACGGCATTGGTCGATAACCCATCCCTACAACCAGAGTGCACAAATAAGACGTAAGGCCCCGACGGCCGACAAGATAATTATGGGCGCGGCATTCTTTGCAACAGTGGACTGTAAAATCGCATTCGTCCCTTAGAATGTCTTAAGCCTGACATTTGACCTTTTGACCTTGATATCTTACCGTCGTATTAAGGTGAAATTAACAAACGTGTGCACTAAATCAAGTTATCTGCTCTAATTAATCATTTGGAAGTAAACGATATGTTGATTTCATGACTTTGACCTTGAATATGAATACAATATAATGTGATGAATCACTGGCACAGTAAAGACTGGCAGACAAGCTGCCAGTTTAATCTAACACATAAAATAAAACATTCTAACAGTGTTTTATCTTTGTTTGATCCTACGACTGCGTCTTAAAATTATTTCTATTAAAGTTTAACTGTTCAACAATTTACTACTTTTCACCTACAGAGTGGGCCAAAAATGGCACCATTTTTGGCACACCTTATAGTTTCACCAAATTTTAACTGATTTTCAAATTTTTTTCACCGTCAGAATCAGGAGACAATTTGTAATAAAACTATCACTATAGATCCCACCACACCTCAAATGTGTCGCTACACTACCTTGTGAAATGTCAGTGTCTTAAGAATAACAATTAAAAACAAGACATCTTCTGCAACAACACATTTTAAGAAATTGACAACAGAAACAACGTGTTTTTGTCTCAGTTATTGTCTAAAACGTCACATCTCACAGTTTTTACATCAAATGTTTAATGAGTCCGCCTTGCTGCTGGACCATGCATCCAAGAATGGGACGCCACTGACCAATGGCGCGAACCAAATGCTGCGGCAGTTTGCCCCACTCAGTGACAATCGCTTGCTTCAGCTGGTTGACTGTCGTGAATTGTCAAAATAGATAGGACATTTGTTGAAGAACATCCTAAACTGCATAATTAACTGTTTTAAGTCTGGGCTGTTTGAGGGCCAAATGGAAGGCTCGATCAACGTTGATCACGCAACTGGTCAGTGGCGTCGCCGGCTTGAGTGCGTCGTCTGATATTTCACAAGGTAGTGTAGCGACACACTTTAGAAGTGGTGGGATCTATAGCGATAATTTTATTACAAATTGTCTCCTGATTCTGACAGTGAAAAAAATTTGAAAATCGGTTAGTATTTGATGAAATTATAAGATGTACAAAAAATGGTGCCGTTTTTGGCTCACCCTGTATAAGCGCACACAGCGAAGCAGATCGACAGAATGAACAAACGTAATGCCTATTATATAGGCCCCTATATACCGGACTGCATAATACGCGAGCACTGTACAGGGTGCGGCAAAAAAGTGGACCCCTAAACTTTTTCGCTGTTTTCTCAGCAACTGTTTGGAATTTTAATTCGAAATTTTGCAGTTTTATTTACCAAAACCTTCTACATTTAACTGCCAATTAAAATATAATTATGTTAAAAAACGACGAAGTTACAGACTTTTTAACATGACCGCCTACCGATTTTTCAGCATTCAAAAATTTTCGGGCTACGACACCAATTTAATAACATCATTGAAACAACACAGTTAAATAATGATCAAATGCCAGAATTCCATTGTCACTGCGAATGTTTGAAGTGTTCACCACCAGCTCCAAGCAACAACACCAACCTGCAGTCGCCTTATTTGAGAAAGCTTTTACAGCCTTGTCGATCAGTCCCTGTGGAAGGTTGTCCCAGATAACCTGAAGCTCTTCCTTGAGTTTGGCGCTTGTTTTCAGCTTTGTTTTAAGCTTGCAGTAAGCCTCCAACATTGCACCCAATACACGATAGCCCAATGGGTTTATATTCGGCGAATTTGGAGGCCATTGGTCTTTTGTGATGATATCTGGACAGCTGGCCCGCAGTCAGTTCAGTGCGCTGCGCGGCGTTGCGCGCTGTGTGTGCTGACGCGCCATCCTGCTGGAAGATGAATCTGGTGGGCAGCCGGCGATTGCTTTAAAGAACGATAATTTAGTGATAATTTATAAACAATATAAATTGCTGTTTACCAAAACGTCACTGTGACGTCATCGGCAGTAACGTGTAACCAGTTTTTGAAAATTAAATAGCATTTTAGCATAAACATTTTTGAATGCCGAAAAATCGGTAGGCGTTCATGTTAAAAAGTCTATAACTTCGTTGTTTTTCAACAGAATCACATTTTACTTGGCAGTTTGATGTAAAAGATTTCAGTAAATAAAGCTGTGAAATTTATATTAAAATCTCAAACGGTTGCAAAGAAAACGGCGAAAAAATTTAGGGGTCTGCTTTTTTCTGCCGCATTTTGTACATTACATTGATCATTATAATTACCAGGACGTTGCAGGACAAATGTGGCAAACATTTAAATTTTCACGAATACTGATATATTTGTTTTCAAAACACCTAACGTTTAGCCAGAGTTACACAGTGTGGATGCTCATATCCATTTTCACTTTCTATCGACATCAATGATATGGACATTCTCAACAAACGTTAACGAGTAACTCACATGTTCTAGACAAAAGACATTCATTAAGCTTATGTACGAAAGGATGGCTAGGTTCAGTTACTACGAAACTGGTTCGTTCAAACGATTTGTTTGACTCGATTCTGTATTCTGTATTTGACGTCTAAACCTAATCGGTTTATCTTAGTCTTTTGCACTATTGATAAAAGTTTGAAAATAAAAATACATCAACGCATGTTGAAGATATCACATATTTCGCTTTAATCCTGTGTCCATTTTTGACTGTCTACAATGCTAAATAAAACTCGCCGCTACGGCATGTCTTTGCAGATCTATAAGACGGAAATTATCAAAAATGGCATGGCCTATAGACTATAATTTTTATGTTTGTGAAATGAAGTCAGACTGACCTGGGTTTGATTTGATTAGACTCTGCAGCCCTGTCTGCGTCGGTCGCCGGCGATCGACGGTCGAAAAAAATCCGGCGAGCATGATGGCGAAGAACGCCGCTAGAGACGAGTAAAAGATGACGTAGAACAGGCCGATCTTACCTGTCAACAGTTCCACACCAAACAGACTAAACATCACACAAATCGCTCAGTTCACGTTTTTCTATTCTATAAAACTGATCCCAGGAATAGGGATACCTGGACTTGCTTTCAGTTTTTTCTTTGTTTCAGTTTTTTGTAGTTTTAGTTATCGTTAGTTTCTTTCTTTTAAGTTTTTGGTAGCTCTCTCATAACTGTTTGTTTTGAAATTCAAAAAATGCTTTACAGTAGCCTACTTTCCATTTTATTTTTTTGCAGGTCTGTTCAAAACAGTTTTAGGTCTATTTTTTAGTTTATGTACTGGATTACACTGCCAGTTTTTCGGGCAAATCATTCATTAAATCACGTCATAGCACACTGACAGTCGGCCTTCTCTTTGTTTCGTCAGCTTCATTCTGCGAATCTTATCACCTTTACACCTGTTTCGCGTGATGTCATCTCGATGATTTCGTTTTTTATTATAATTATTCATTAATCCTTCACGTTTTCATCACAACGCAAAACATATCTTACGAAGCAATTTGAAGTCAGCACTTAGGTTTAAACCATGTGCATCAAAATTTTGGACACTGCTGGAAAAAGATCAAGAGAAACTTAGAGATTTTTCTTTTACGGGTACATCGAGTTCGCATTAACGCTCACCAGTCACTGACAGCGACCAGAAATTAGTAATTACGCGATCTTTCAACGCATTCAAGGTCAAGATGTAACAGCAATTCTGCGGTCGAATTGCAGTCGAGGCGCAGCAGTCGTTGGGAGAAAAAAGCAACTGAGAAAAAAGCTGAAACGTAGCGCCTACCTACCCCAACTGATCCATGTTCGTCCGAGAAACTGTTTGGACGACGGATCCCAGAGAAAGCTGCGCGTCCGGTCGAGCTTGGTGAGTAGCGACGTCTTGAGTGACGTCTTCTTCTCGTCGTGGTTGTTAGCATCTTCGTACTCGATGTCTTCCTTCGTCTCGCTGACGGCGGCTCCATCACCGTCGGCTTCAGCGGCTGAGTTCGACTGCGCCATTGTCACTCACCGGCCGCCGCACTGCTACTGGTGTTGTTGATGATGATGATGATGATGAACGGCACAGCGCCGCCGAGTGACATGGCACACGACATTGGCATAATGAGCGACGAGTCGAGTATCGACACCGGCCAGCAGGACGACACAGTGCCGATGCCGCTACGCATCATCGATCACTACCATTGCTACTGCTGGTCCTGCAGCAATGCACAGCGACCGGTTCTGCAGCAAGTGCAACTGTGCGCCATAACTTTGCAGACCGCAGTCGAAGTTCCGTGAGAAAGACGTCATGAAGAAACTTGGAAGTTATCGACTGCCACTAGTCTTGACGTCGCCTCACTCGCCGGCTTTTAGCTGACCCTGCTTAAGTAACGGTCGAGCTATCGGCATGGTTGTCCGTCCGTCTCTAACGGATGTACCCTGGCTAAGGGGTAAATCGTAAAGAGAAAAACTTTTTACACAATTAATTAGTCATGTCTGTTAATCTCGGGCATGCAAAATTTCAGCCATCTAGTACAAAAATATTTTCAAATTAGAGGTTGAATGAAAGGGGGTAGGAAATTTAATAGAAAACTGGCCTTATCTCGGAAACGGTGAGAGATCCGGCCAAGGTTACTATTAATCGCTAATAGGAAGTCGCATATTGGCTTTCCAATAACCTGAAAATTATCGATCTAAGATGACCCTCAAGGTCACTGAAAACCAGTACGGTCGGCTATCTTAGCGACAGCTAAGCTTCTAGTATGATCAAGAAAACTTTAACTTAAAACACAACCAAATATTGATTGGGTTCCGTTAAAGAAGCATACGGCGCTCCCTCAATGGAAGCTAATTAGTTCAAACATTATGCCATAAATGTTGGAAATTTGTCGTCACCAATGCACCAACAGGAAACAATTCCCCACTTTAAACTATTTTTAAATAACGTAATTTTTGGACTCGCTACAGTATGCTATGGCACGGTTGTCGTCTGTCTGTTTGTCGTAGGTCGTCTGTATGTAACGGATGTATTGTGGCTGAGCCTTGGGTCCTAGGGAAAACATTTTTTGCGCCGATAATTAGCCCTTAAACGAGGCTCTTTGCGTACAAAATTTATGCAAGGGAACGTTTCAAATTTGGGCCTAAATGGAAGGAGTAGGTAAAATATGCTTTTCCAGCTATCTCAAAAACGGAAGGATGTGGCATACGCTCTTTCAGATGAGATGAAAATCATCGTCCTTGGATGACCTTGAAGGTTAGTACTAAAACAGGAACTGCATAGGATGTAGCAGTAGCACGTCTTTCATAGCGACTGCTGAGCTTTCTTGTTCAATAAACCATTTTACTTTTACTCGTCAGTGGAGTGGACTGAACCTAGTGACCTTCCCCCTCGAGTCCCTCATTGTAATAGTTACTTAATTAGCCCTGAGATTGTCATCATTTTTGTCGCCCACAGAGGGCCATCGGTCTTCGCTGAATTCAGTATCTTTGTTCTTTCTGCATCTGCATTTAACACGATAGGACGTTGACGCGAATTCGGTGAGGTGGAAAATAAGTGCACCTCACACAAACTTATCCTCTGTGCTATATATGTGCCAAAATTATAATAGTTGTTGGAAATTAACAAATCTCTTATAAAAATGTGCTTGGTTTTGGGGACACGGTGTACATATACTTACGCTTCTTTTACTGGCAACGATCTGTTCATGCCAGACTAAGCCAAACCGGAAGTGGGTTGGATGATCGGTTACTGAAATATGATTATTTGAAGTTCTTCCAGGAAGCCATTTCCAAGAACGGAGGTCGGTCGTCGGTCTTTAATATTATACTGATGTCATAATTGTATTTCTCTTCGCTAGGTCTACGTTAAGAACGTAGCGTGCGCGAAGTAATATAATAATTGAAATGCATATGTGATTACCAAAATGGAACTTAGAAATATTAAGTAAGGCCCCTAAATCAATATCAACTTCAAGAAATGTAAAATATCTCACTGAAAAATCGGAGAAGTAGGCCTAAACAGCCACAGGAGAGCAATGTTATGCCTAAATCTAAATTTACTCAATCTATTCAGCCGCTTAAAACATGTCTTGCATTTTTATGTTCGTCGTTTTCAGCGCCCCGGTAATAGAGAATGGTTGAAGATCTGTCCATTACTGTTCTGTAAATACACTCTGTAAATACTGTCCTGATGAAGGACAGATTGATGGCCGTGGAAGTTTAGTTCTTGCGAAGGATGTTAAAGATATTATGAACAGAGAACAAAAGTAATGAGAAAGTATTTAAAGAGGCAGGAGTACACCGCACACTAATGAAAAAAATAGGTCAACGGCAACTAGCTTTCCTGGGGCACGTGTTGAGAAAGCATGGTCTGGAGAACTTGGTGGTAGGCCTACGAGAAGGATAGGAGGAAAGCGAGGGGGCGTCAGAGACTGAAGTATCTGGTCAGCTTGTGTGAATCATGGAAGGACAAAGTCAGCCCAACAGAGCTCATCAGGGCTTCAGAGGACCGATTGCTCCGGCAGCGCATGGTCGCCAACGTCGTAGACGACGGCACGGCAACATGACATGACAAATACACTTTTGATCGTTTGAGGCGCAAGCTGCGTCACTGACAACTGCAAAAGCTCCGAGGCCACAAAAATCACGGTGCCGACACTGCTACAATCAGTAGTCGATCCAGTTGTAGGCCCCTAATGGTTCTTCATCAGAGTGATATCAGTCTGTAAGGGCATTCGGTTGTCAATCAATACTGCGCCGTTCGCAGCTTCTATAGATAGAAAGAATCCGGGCGACAGGCTTGCTTCGTGTAGGCCACGTCGCTGCAATCTTGCCATCGAATCTGCAACAGCTGCGACCCACGTTGCTATGACATTAGCGCTCGGTACAGGAGCACGAGGAAAACCAGTCAGAGTGTAAAAGCTACGTGAGATGCCAGCGGTTGATTTGGCACAGAATGCAGCGCTCGACACACGACTGACCACAAGCCGGTGCCACAGAGATAGATCAATAACCTCGACCAGCCAACGCAGTCTGCTGCTGCTGCTCGTGCAACTGATGCGGCTAGGTTGCTGATGCGAGACCACTTCCGTATAGGCCTACAGCGCCGCCCAGCGGCAATCCTAATATGCTGGATACGATAGAAAAGTATGCCTACCTGTAAGCCTACTTATATGGCGCTGAACTGCGAGGCATTTTATTCTCGCTAAATATGTTATTGGAATTCACAGAGAATATGAATCGAAGTTGTTGATTAAAATGCGCTAAATCAACTGCAGTATTTGCAAACATGAATAGGCCAAAATTTGAAACGTCCAGTTTACGTGTTTTATAGCTCCTTCTGTAACACCGTAATATCCCGTTTACACGATCCAGCAAACGTCCAGCAAACTTCCAGCAAATGTATTCAAAATACGCGTGCTAATTGCTGGACGTTTGCTGGAAGTTTGCTGGATCGTGTAAACGCCCTATAACTGATCATGACCTTTGCGAGAATTAAGGAGACATGACTGACTAAGACAATAAAAGGCTCATTTTCTCTATAATTTCTAAGTTATGACACTAATGCAAATAGCAAAATTTTGTTATTTCCGTACAACGTATGAGTAAACATAAATTATCTAGCCTACATGTGACGTAACAAGAAATTTGAGCTAATGCTCACGAGATGCGCAAAAGCCTATAGCAGTTCCGGTTCAGTAGTTTAGCTGAAAATTGGGGTGTTCATGCTAAGTTAATATACAAATACCAAATTCTCTATCTAGATCGCATAACGATAGTAGCGTGGCGCCACCTTGTAAATGATAAAAACTTGTGTCGCAGCCCGAAATCGCCAAAAAATCCATAAAACCCCCATTTTATATTCAAGGTCATCCAAGGTCATTGAATTCGGAGCCAATCGAGAGCCAGTGTACGACTTCCTATTAGTGATTAATAGTAACCTAGGCCCTATCTCGCACCGTTACTGAGATACAGCGACTTATTCGTCAAAAATCGCAAATTTTGCCCACCCCCTCTCATTTAGCGCCTTCGTTCAGGGTGACCTCCTTCGAATTTATGGAAAAGCTTTACAGTTCCTGAAACTAGAGTCTTCCAGGCAGCCGACGGTGGAGATTTGGTGATCCTAGCTTGCACCGTTTTTGAATGATCCACCCATGTGACAGACAGAATTGCGATGGCTAAGACGCGCTGAAAACAGTAGCTGCTTTCGCGCGTAAAAACCGAAATTGTTTTCCCAAGAGCTGGAGTATTAGGTAGTCAGTTTTTGATTAAAAATGTCAATAGCTACGGGACGCCAAAATGAAGCATAGATGACCCAGGCTTATCTCGCGTAATTACGGCTTGCGTTATGACTACCAAAGTTTAATATCGACACTGGAACGCTCGGCAACTGGCCGGATGGCCGCATGTCGCTAGTCGGTGTTGACATCTTCTCTTGCTATTTTCAGCTTAGGTCACTTCATTTTTAGCCGACCGTACTTAAGCAACGGTCGAGCTGTTGTCCTGGTTGTCGTCCGTCACCCATGTATTGCGGCTAAACGGTGCGAGATAGGGCCTAAGCCCCTATAGTTGCTATTGATCAATGATAAGAAGTAGCATATTGCCTTTCAAATGACATGGAAATCATCGACCTTGGATGACTTTAAACGTCACTGACAACTAGTACGGTCAGCTATCCTAGCGACAGCTCGGCTTCTTGTTTTTAGTCGTTTCTCTTGTTCTGTCCATCTCGCCTGCATCACGTTTTATGAACTTTGCGAGAACTAAGCTGGAGACATGGCTGTCTTACCGACGATAATGCTGAATGCTTCTGACCAACCCGGCGTGAAACAAAATTCAACAGTAGGAAACGGAGATCAGCGCCGCCCTATGGGCCGTAAGGCTCGGAAAAGCCTTTACGTTATTACGTTTTTAATTCTAATAATCTTCCCCGTTATCCTCCATACAGTCATCAATGTGATAATGCTGTCTATTGGAGGACACGGGGCCATGCATTCCGAACAGACATTGTCAGCAAGATAGGCCTATCTTGGGTTTTTGTTGACGGAATTTGACCAAACTTTTACTATTGACGGACTTTGGGGGAAGGATGAAAGCATCAAATTTTGGGGTCAAAAGGTCAAGGTCACGGTGGGGTCAAATATGCCCCAAAATGCACTTTTTGGCCTTGTAGGCCTAGTTGTCACATGCTGGCGGAAACATAAAAGTCGACGGAGTTGTAACCACCATCTAGTTGTGCATGTTGTAGTTTTACACCTATGCAACCGAAGTAACATATAACAACATTAAAAACGAACACGTTTCATACTTCGACAATACGTAAAACACGTACTTAACTTTTTACACACAAAATACGCGAACAGCACATCATTCATACCGTAATGTACATACATAACTTTACATTATAAATATATACAACTGACGAACGATACGAAATATACGAATAAAATCTTATTTTGCCAAGCGTCCACAATCTGTACTCGAACATCCGTACAGCGCCAGAGACAAAAATTGGTCATGTGTGATAATCACTGAAGGTCCATAAAAAAAGTTAAAAGTTGTGTTCTTTTACGGGAACCCAGAGCTACGGAGCGTCACCTGACATATGAGACGATACAGGGCCACCCGACACAGGTGAACACGCCACGCCTTAACCACAGCCAGACAGGCCGGTAATTGATTTACCTACCCCGAAGGGATGAAAGGCTGAGCTGAGCTCAGTGGTTGGTTGAATAAACCAAGATGACTTACCGGTCCACAGACATTCACCAAAGTAGCGACCACCTGATAACGACCCGACTGAAAACTGAACGCACGACCTCTTTATCGTAAGTCCAAGGTCCTAACCATTACGCCCCCGTCAGCCCAGGCAAAGCCAACGTCACCCATACGCCGCAGCCCAATAGGAGTTAGCCTATTAACAAGATGACATGACACTGACCTGACCCTGACACAGCGAAGCACTGTTTCCCCGCGGGGATGCTACGGTCACCCCATCAGCAACGACTGTAGCAGCGAAACACTATAATAATGCAACGCAATGCTCAACGTAAAACATTATACAGGGTGGGCCAAAAAAACCGGACCTGTTTGAGCGTTGATAACTCAGCGATGGTTGCCAGTATAAAGGCGTGTTATATGTCAAAAGTTTTGAAATGTTGTAGACAAAAAGGGCTAAACTAGCATAGCGAATCATTTGAATATTCTTTGCCTAATTTGCATAAATCTTCATTACCCCTGAAATTAGGCATTTGCCTGCACTCCCATGTGCCCGAGTTCACTGAACTCAAAAACTCACTGCCAAAAATTCCAGATTTAAATTCTGTGAATTATGCAGTGCGGGGGCATTGCAACAGATAGCATGGTCACAAAATTTCAGTAACTGACCAGCTAAAACGTGTGCTAATCGAATGCTAGGCTCAGCTGATTCTGAACACATTGACTCCAGCAATCGATCAGCTGCCTAACAATACTGATGACGGTTATGAATGCAAAAGGTGGGCAACTGCCTATGTCGAATTTCATCTAAACTCAACGTATGTGTTAATGATTGTTGATATTTCACTGTATGCTGAAAGAAAATCAACTTAAATTCATGTGTTACTGCCAATTTAGCATGATGTTAGTGGTGGGGCAGATTTGTGTAAATCAGGCCAAGAATATTTAAATGCTGAAACAGGCAAGTTGTAGTCTTCTTCGGTACACATTTTCGAAACTTTTGGCATATTAAGCGCCTTTCCATCAGTAAACATCGCTAGGTTACAAAAGCTCAAATATCCACGTTAAATCAATGTGTTACATTCAGATTTGGCAGAATTTGGGGGTTACGCATATTTATGCAAATTAGGCAAAGAATATTTAAATGCTTCAGTATGCAAATTTGTCGTTTATTTTCTACAGCATT
>Ga0209367_1002798_pt1 | contig 23330 bp, 13 predicted proteins | sample WorMetLIZISLAND2_FD_187412 | JGI IMG/M metagenome (GOLD analysis project Ga0209367, IMG submission 187412) | Marine gutless worms symbiont microbial communities from Max Planck institute for Marine Microbiology, Germany - Olavius geniculatus... ... | reverse complement strand
TTTATAAGCTTGGTAAGGGGTCGTCCGTAAATGACGTCACGCGCCGAGGTGGGAGGGGGGGGTTCACAATATCATGCGCGATGCGTGATGTATGGCGGAGGGGGTAAAAGGCTGTGTGACGTCACACACATAACATCTGTGGCAAGGCCTGGCCAGGGAGTTGTGGATGATAGTGCTAGTATTCAGGAGATTATTTCTACATATCAAAACTTTGACACGTATACTATGCTTACTGTTGCAAATGTGTTAAATCATACAAAAATTTGCATTGTGTTCGAAACTCTTATAGATCTGTAGGCTATACTACAGACTGCAAAGGGGGTAGAAGTTAAGAAGTTTGTGATGTCATATTGGGGGGTTCAGAGCAGCGTGACAAAATGTGACAAAGGGGAGGGGGTTATTTTTTTCTAAAATTGCTTGACATCATTTATGGATGACCCCTAACTCAGAAACAGTGTGCCTTTTTGCCCAATTTTGTTTTAGCTGTCATATCTTTTGCAATATTTATCATTGTCTGCTGAACAGTGAATTATACTAAACAGTGAATTATCAATTGATTGATTGATTTTGGAGTTGACTAAATTAAAAATTAATGACAAGATTAATCAGTATTCAAAAGTCTTCATGGTGATAATAAAACGTTAATTGGTTAATTTCAGAACAAATTCACGTCACAGAAATGCACTACAATGTACCTGGTAGATAAAATGAGGAGCAGTCGTTTTGATAAGCAATAATTATTTGCTTCGGAGAATGTGATTAAATTATACAAATTCTTAATGCGTGAAAAGCTAAGTATTCACAATTTTGTCAGTTACTGGCTCTAACTGATTGACTGGTTAATTGATTAGTTAGTTGAATGATTGACTGATTGAAATAAAGATCTGATAAAGTGACATCTGTTTAATCGTGTTGTTGAAATGTGTTTACTGTGCAGTTTGGATGCTAAGGCGACCAACATTCAGCTAACAGTACGAGATGGAGGACTCAAACTGATGCTCATTCAGGACAATGGAACCGGCATTAGGGTATGGCAGTATTATTAATAAAGCTGTCAAATTAACGTGTTAATTAATGCATTAATAAATTAACACGTGTTTAAAAAATTGACACACATTAAAAAAATTACTGCACATGCGTAAATTTATTTAATTTACTAAATTCTGTTAAGCAAAAGTTCCAATATTCCGTTAAACTGCAGTTATTTGACAATCGAATGAATTCAAGTAACTAAACTGTAGTTGCCCTTCCATCACTACTTTGGTAGTAAGGATCTCAAGCGTTTGAAGTCAAAACTAATAACATGGCTGGAATGGCTAGCTATTGGTGTAGACTACTGATGCAGAATGAATCGTGCAAAAAACACAGAGTTAAAGTGTGGGATCATTACTAATTAGAGCATGTAACAATTTAAACTTTAAAAAATAGTTGCTGTTACAAAAATTAATGATTAATTAGTCATTAATGTTGATTACAAGCTAACGGCGGTAATTGCCAAGGAAAATGCATGTTCTCATTTAACAATTTTTTTAGTGCTGTGCTATAAGCACTGAGATGCATCCAAGCTATATTAAAGAATATCAGGCTCAGCCCAACATAAAATTGGAGTATTTTGCTGGACATGGTTTGGGCATCGCCGTCACTGCAAGTTTTCTGCAGTAAACTGAAGACCGAACATTTTGCTCAATCTTACAGCTACTCTGACTAACAGCATCTCATTGCACTGACAACTACGTGACTTCACTGTTACTGATTGTTATGTGTTTTTGCAGTCTTCATGCCACATTTAAGTACATTCATTCGTCATCATCATCAAGCTGTTTTGTTATTTTTTATTTCAGTTTGCCAGTGTTTGTGTCATGTTAGCGCGGAGACATGGAGATTGTCTGCGAGCGGTTTACAACGAGTAAGATACGGTCATTTGATGACCTGTCTAGTGTGGCGACGTATGGCTTCCGTGGAGAGGCTTTAGCCAGCATCAGTCACGTGGCACATGTGATCATTGTTACTAGGACTGCTGATGACAAATGTGCTTTCAGGTACGTTGTTTATCAATGGTGTAGATATTATCTATGCTCTCTGGTCAACTCAGCCTTCTATCCTCAGCGGTATGCGATGTGTTTCATGGTGAGGTGTTGGCCTGATTTAGCCATGTAGCCATGTTAGCTTTGTCGCCTGAACTGCCAAAGAAAAATGTGCTTTCAGGCATGTCATTTCTCAGTCGTGTAGAATATTATCCCTGTTTTAAGGTCAACTCAGCCTCTTACCCTCAGCAGGATGATGGGAAATTAGTAGTAGCATCAGCCACATGGCTTAAATTAGCATTGTTATGAGAACTGTGTGTTTTTAGGCATGTTATTTCTTATTGCTTTAAGGTCAACTCAGCTTCCTAACCCCATTGGGATGATGGGAAATAAGTAATAAGTAAGTCAGTGAGTGAGTAAAATACATGAATTTATTTATCACATCAGGCTAAAAAATAATTTCCAATGCACTGAAGCTTTAGTCACATAGCTTTTGTCAGCATTATCAGCCTCAGATGACAGAGCATATTTTCATTGCAGAATCCTTTACAGCTGTTGATTAATGCTGGTCAAAAACATTTTGTATTAATACAGATGTCTATCTAATAATGTGTTACATTTTTTATTTGTTTTACAGTCTTAAAGCAGCATTCATGGCTATTTTTTGTGGCACCGTGATGAGCTTTTTTTGTGCGTCGAGCAGATGATGTAAGAGTATGTTTGAATTAACCCTAAATTTTTAATTTTTCCCTTGGAATAATCATAGTGAACAGAGGTTGTTGAACAGGCTGTGATGGCAAACTGGAATATACCTATATATTTCTGTCTGTAATTGTGGGTTTAATATGTTGTGTATGGTCAGTTATTGTGATGGCAAAGTGAAATATATTTGTCTGTTTTTGTTGTGTGTAAACATTGTGGGTTTACTTCGTTGTGTAGGGGCAGTTATTGTGATGGTATACTGAAATATGTTCATTTACTTGTGTGTATAATTGTTGGTTTAATTACCGGTAATAATTATTTTGTGTAGAGGCATTTATAGTGATGGGAAACTGAAAGAACCAGTGAAACCATGTGCTGGCAACGTGGGCACCCAGATCACTGTCAGTATTACTTTCCTTAAGATTATTTCATCTTACCGTAAACATTGTCAACCTGTCATGCCAGGGTAATCCACTTTTTTAATGGTTAGTGTGCACAGTACTTTTATTACAATACAATACAGAGCGAGTGTATAAGACTACTGCGCATAGAGCTAATCACTACCACTGCTACAACTACTAGTACAGTTACAGAAACAAGAAACTAAAATTCGATTAAGTTTTGGGTGAGTTTTGTGAGTGTTTTTGGTGGGTTTTTCTATGTAGATTTGATGAGAAAATGTTGCTTGTTGTTCATTTAGGCTTTTGTTGTTTGTCAATGTGAGTCAAAAACATGTCACCGAACTTTTGTTTATATTTTTCGTAAATATTGATTTCTTTCTGAAATTCTTCACTGGGATGCTTTGCAGATAATTTGGGATAAAATTGTTGCGAAAGGTACTCCCAAATTTATACACTGCATGTGTCAGTGAACGAGTTTTGAAAATTGATTTATATTTAGCAGAGATATGGACAAAGGTTTAATGGTGTGTTTTTTGATACACGGTGTATACTCGTAGGTGGAGGACCTGTTTTATAACGTTCCAACCCGCCGTAAAGCTCTGAAAAGTGCTTCAGAGGAATATCAAAAGATTATCGACATTGTCAGCAAGTCAGTGTTCAATTACTGTAGTAGTAGTTTAGTAGTAGTATTAGTATTAGTAGTAGTAGTTGTTGTTGTATTAGGTGTAGTATAGTATTGGTAGTAGATGTGAATCTCTATAAAGTGCTTTGAAGGAATACCAGATGTTTATCAACATTTTCTGAATGTCGTTGTTTAGCTACTGTAGTAGTAGTAGTATTATTAGTGTTTGTTGTTGTAGTGATGGCATTAGTTGTAGTAGTAGTTGTTGTAGTGCTGTTAATAGTTGTAGTAGTAGTAGTAATAGAGCACTGATAAGTGCTTCAGAAAAATATCCAAAGATTATCAACATCGTTATCATTTACTTTGTAGTTACTGAACTTACAGTAGTAGTAATACTAGTTTAGTAGTAATAGTTGTTGTTGCTTAGTTTTAGTTGTTTACAGCAACCTTTTGAAGTTTCAGATTGTTGTTTGGTTGTAACTAAATATTTATTGATTGACATGAACATTTTTTGTTCACCTGTTGCATTGTTTTATGAACTCATTTTATGATAAATGACTGCAAACTGTAGTCTGCTTATGCTTTGTTTGCTTGTTTTAGTTATTTAAGTGCACATTTTAAAAATGTTTATTTGTGCAATGTGCCTCAAATTTTTAGTTTTTTTTTGTATGCATGCAGTTTTTTTATACCATTAGATAATTTTTTGTTATTAATATTATCTACTATTTACCCCTTGAATCATTTTAGAATTTTTGCTCAGTCTCTGTCTACTTTTTAAAAATCTTATTTCAATTTTATTTTTGATTGTGATACATTCTGGGCCTGAAGAAATGCACTTTTTTGGTGTGTAATGTCAGGTATGCAGTTCACAACAGTGGTGTTGGCTTTACACTGAAGAAGGTACGAAAGAAGCTGGTTGACTTTTCTCTTCGATGTAGTTCATAATACTAATTTAACTTACTTATAGCAACCAATAACAAGAACTGTGGCTTTTACTTAACATATTTCAGCTTGTAATGTCTCATCTGGCATTTTCAGCTGGAATATATTTGGCTAGAATACTCCACACTAGCATTGCAAATAATGTAAATCCTTAAGAACGATCTCAGCAAACTCAGCTCCTGAGATTCAATTTTGTTCGACCTTGATGCTATACGAATCAATTTACTTACCTGTTTGCTTGCTTGTGGCTTTGCGGTCAGCTGCATTATGAGTCCTGTTCGTTCGCTTTTCTATCTTTCCCATATGGGCTCTCGACGTGAACACAAAAAGGTGCAGATTAGCCAAAATTTGTGCGAAGGTTTCTAGGTGTAGGAATGACCGGAGTTCCAGTTTTCCGCCTAACGGGTCAAAGGTCAGGGTGAAGTTACAGTTTCGCGGCTGTAGGTGGATGGCTGCATAATATGACAGAGGTGGGCTGAGGTATTTGTGTGTTTTTTGGTCATTTTGCTGTAGCAAGGTGAGAGTAACTCAGAAGTGAAAACGCCACCAAAATCAACTCAGCTGGACAATATCCGTACTATCTATGGACCAACCGTTGCCAGGTACTGCTGCTAGTGTTACTGTAGCGGCCTAACTAGTTCTGCAACAACTACTCGTACTACTATGTTACTACTACTATTACAGCTACAAGATCAACACAACTTGACAACATCTACAGACCGACCGTCACAGTAATACTACTACTACTACTACTACAACTACGATTACTACAATAACTACAACAACTATTACTATACTACAACTGCTATAATTATTTATATTGCAGATGGTGCTTTGTAGCTGTGAGGTGTGTTTTCGTGAAAAGCTATAGACATTAAGGAGGTTTTGAATCTGACATGCACATCTTTAGAGCTCATTGTAATGTTGTTTTAGTTGTCGCCATTTTGTTGGTAGTCAGTATCCCATCGTAGTTATTTGTGTAAACTGATAGTGCATATTGCTGTTATTGAAATGTTGCAAGTACGTTTAGAAGATTTTCTTCTTGGTCTTGAAGTATCAGTAAATAAGTGAGTGAGTCCCACCCGACACAGTACAGGTCATTTCGGGGATGGCCTTTCCAGACAATGCTCATAGACATTATAATGAAACAGAAAGTTTTACTTTTAAGGGAAAACCTGTTATGGAACACAAAACACAAAAAATGATTTAAATCTAAAATTGTAAGAACTCTCTATTATGAGCATGCATATGTAGCAGTAATGGCAGTTCTAATAATCTTCCCTGTTTTCCTCCAGACAGAAGTAGCAGCAAAGCTGATGTATTAGTAGTAGTAGTTGTTGTAGTTGTAGTAGTAGTGCTGTGTTATTGCAGAGAACTATTGGACGTGAAGTTGGAAGATTCTCGCCTGGGTCTTGAAGTCTCGGGTCTTGTATCAAACGCCAACTACAACGTCAAGCGAGCCGTCTTTTTGCTCTTCATTAACAGTGAGTTGTAGTAGTAGTAGTAGTAGTAGTATAAGTCTTAGTATTAGTTGTAGTATTGTCAAGTTTAACATCAAATGAGCTGTCTTTCTGCTTAAAGTCAGCAGCAGTGTTAGTCAGAACTAGGAGAGTGGAAGTATAGTTTAATCTGAAATCTGGGAAATGCACTATATATATATTTTGAATTATGTTTACTACTTGTGATGAATTGTGCACTTAATAGTAACAAACACTTGTAGAAAAATGTCATAAAATTTGCTTTATTTGACCAGGTGGAAATCTTGAGTATTAGTTTCACGTAGTTTGTGGTTGCAGACAAATCATGGGAGTTGATTTGATGCTGGTTTGGCTTAGTTGGTAATGTCGATGGTCAGATCATCGAAGTTAATCAACGCCAGGCGTGGTTAGTACTTGGATGGGTGACCATTGGCATATTTGTAAACTACCCCAGTATGTAGCCAGCCACCCAGGTCAACTCAGCCTGGGCATCCCTCCATGGATAGGCGCAATGAGTATCAGCTAAAGCTCCGACTTTTGCTCGGACATAAACAGACACACTGCCTAATGTATTAACCCAATGCATTTTTGGTCTTGCAGTGTAAACTGGTGTCTGGCTGAGGGCTAAGGAAATGCAGATCAGTGTAACGCTGTGGGCCTAATGGCTAAGGACGGACTTCACAGCTTATGTCACAAGATTGTTGTTTTTCCTCGTAGATAGGTTGGTGGATTCATCATTGCTGCGTAAAGCTATTGAATCAGTTTACACGACTTACCTGCCGAAGAACACACATCCATTCGTCTACCTCAGGTAACTGTGAGCAGACTGGTCTTGTTTGCTAATGAAACTACAAAACTTTCTTAGTTTGTGTTTCTGGAACCAATCCGAAAGTGGAACAATTGATCGTTTGCTGAGATATGGCCATTTGAAGTTCTTCCAGGAAACCTCTTCCAGGAATGTATATCGGTCTTTGGCGAGTGGGTCCTCAATATTCATTACACTGATGTCGTACACTTCTTCGTTACATTAGGAATGCAGCATGCACTGAGTGAAAAGAATGTTTTTGTGGCTATTTTCTGCAGTTGTGGTGTATGTTACAGCTGTTTGGCTTAATTGGTAGCATCGTCAGTTGCATCAACGAAGTTAATCAACGTCAAGACTGGTTAATACTTGGATGGGTGACTGTCAGTATGTAACTGAGCGCTGTGGAAATGGAGATCAGCGCTGCCTTATGGGCTTTATGGCTTGAGAAGGACATTGCATTTTGTTTATTCTTCTACCAAATTTGGCAGATATACCACTGCCCCATGATCATTGCCATGGCCAGTACTATTACTATGGTTATTATTAGAGCTGTTGATGTGTTAATGTTTTTAATGCATTAATTAAAGCGTTGTTAACGCAGCCAGGCCTGTTGAGAGGGAGAGTAGGGGGGTAAGTTACCCCGTCCCCACAACGTTTGAGGGCCCCGCTTGTAGAATATAGCAAGTTAGAAACACATGTTAAACGTATAATCAACAATAACTGTCGTCATAGCTAGCATAGAAATCTATTAGCCTGTCGTCGAAATAATTACTTTACAGTACTGATGAAACGGCAACTAGGCCTAGGCCCTACGTGTCAGTTTAGTTACTCGAATTCATTTGATTCCGCAGTTTAACAGAACACTGGAACTTTTGCTTCATGGAATTTAGTCAATTAACATAAATTTACGTATGTGCGTTAATTTTTTTAATGCACGTTAATTCTTTAAACGCGAGTTAATTTATTAGTACATTAATGCGTTAATTAATGCGTTAATTTGACAGCTCTAGTTATTATTAGTATTATTGTTGCTCAGTAGATTGTGCTGCTTGTTACAGTTTAAGCATTCTTCCGCAGAATGTGGATGTAAACGTTCATCCGACTAAACATGAAGTGCATTTCTTACACGAGGACACGGTGATAGAATCTATACAGCGAGCTGTTGATAGCAGACTACTGGGCGCCAACTCTTCGCGGACTTACTACATGCAGGTCTATAAATTTTCGTTAAATCACTGTTTTCATTATTTTTATTAACATTCAGTGCTGTAAGGATGTAATGCTGTTTCTTTCTTTCTAGGAGAAGTTGGAGAAGAAAGGTTAAAGAGTATGTATAGCTTTTCACGGGAACACATCTCAGGCTATGAAGCATCACCTGCCATATATGAGATCAAGCAGAAATTGCCTGCTACCTGACACAGGTCAACTTGCCTCCTTTTAGTCACAGCCGTATTCGATTTATTTACCTTGGATAGATGGAAGGCTGAGTTGACCTTGGTGATTGGTCATATACCTAGATTCTGGCTTTGCATTCAGGTGTGTCGACACAGCATGGCTCCTGGATACCTGATCGATCTCTGCCAGTAGCCAGCATTGATGGCCGCACAGCCACCGTGTGCAGCCTGCAGACACAGGCTAGCGCATCGGCCAGGCCAGACAGCCCCAGTCAGACATTACTCATCTTGTCTAAAGGTTAAAGGTGGTGATATAGCTCTTCATGGGGAGCCCATCTCAGAGCTACGGAGCGTCACCTGCCGTATGGGATCACACAGTGTTACCTGCCACCTGACACAGGTGAATGCACCCCACCTTAACCCTAGCCAGACATGCCGGTACTTGATTTACCTACCCTGGAGGGATGGAAGGCTGAGTTGAACTTGGTGTTGGTTATATACCCAAATGGTTTATCTGTCCACAGACAGTAGTCACCCGTCCATCATTGTAAGTCCAACATCCTGGCATTATGTCACCAAGCCACTATACAGCCCAAGTTAACTTTATTAACAGACAGCATTATTAACTGACTGAGTCAGTCAGTCCTGGTAACAGAGCGTATTGTTACACAGAACTCGCTGTTTGTTTCCTAGCATTGGTTGTAAATATGGCCAGTACTCATTTTTGCTACCAACAGAAGGATGGCCATTCTAAGTTGGCCTCAGTGGCTGAGTGGTTGATTTTCATACTAACCCAGTTGTGCTTAGAATATCTTGATTGATGCTACTAATGCCCTGTTTACACGATCAAGCTGGCTCGACAAGCAGGCTGTATGTTAGCTGGACAAGCCAGCTCCATGTTTGCTTGACATTTGCTCGACGTTTGCTTGATGTTTGCTATGTTCTATGCATGCTTCATGTTTGCTCGATGTCTGCTCGATGTCTGTTATGCTCTATGCATGCTTCATATTTGCTTGACGTTTGGTCGACGTTTGCTTGATGTTTGCTATGTTCTATGCATGCTTCATGTTTGCTCGATGTCTGCTCGATGTCTGTTATGCTCTATGCATGCTTCATATTTGCTTGACGTTTGCTCGACGTTTGCTTGATGTCTGCTCGATGTTTGCTTGATCGTTTAAACGGAGTATAAGTACCACTATAGAAGATCACTCAAAAAGTTGTGAACAGTGTTTGGTGAAATTCTGCGTGCTAGCTTGGGTTGTGGGATAAATTTGTTAGAGGCTAAAGTTTTAAAGTCAGAGTATTGTTTCACATTTGAAAGTACATCGTTGTCAATTTGCAGACATTGAAGCCATTGGTGGACACTTCTGACGTCATAAATACATCATCTTCTGATGCTGTTAAATCTGCTGCAAGTTCTTCATCAGGTAAAGTGCTGACATTGAAATTTTGTTACTTGAGGTGCTGTGGAGAACTTTTGGTTGAATAAATTTATTGGTTGAATTAGTGACAAATTAGTGACTTATGTAAGTTAATTAAATTACAATGCTTGTTAGTTCTTGTGGTCAATGAAAGTCATAATTTTGATCGTTAAATCCTTTTATTCTTCTGTATTTGATGCCGTTGCTTTTTGCTTGATGGACTGGCTTAACTTGTAAATCAGTTACTTTGGATGGAGATATACAGATAACAAAGCTCTGGAAGGACTTCTCTTTTTTTACTTATTTACGTTCAGCTTACTTGTCTGCCCCGTTTTCTTGCTGGATGCTCTCTGGTTTCTGTATTAGTGTGACACATGATGCCATGGTGGCAGCTTGCCGGCAACAACATGCAATCACAATAATTTTTACTCGCATATACATGACGCTTGTCATCAGTATTTGACAACAATCGACAACATCTGTTAGATGCAGGCAACAACAGCTGCCGTCAAGTGGTGGTTGCCCCATTGATTAACAAAATGGCTGTCAAATACTACGATAGAGAGACAACAACTTTGGACTCATCTATTGTGTGAACCATTGGGAATTCCTTATCTTTTCGGGGCGTTTGCCACCCCGTTTTCATATTGCCAGACAGGCTTGTCAGTACAATAACAGCAACAACAACAAACTCACTTATCTGTTGTTTGGCAGGAGGTTTGGGTCAGGTGTCTGTTTTGGGTTATGTATCGACCTAACGCATGGTGAGGATCTGTCATCGTTATGTGTTGAAACTGGATGCATTTCTGTTCTCTTGTAACTATTACCATTACTACTCTCACCATTTCTACTACCACTACCACTACATCTACTCCTACTCCTACTAATACTACTACTACACTGTGTCCCAAAAACCAAGCCACTTTCAGTTTTTGAATAGCATTGTTGTACATAGCCAAACTGCGACTTCTGTATTTTACAAGGTAGCGTAGCAACAGTATTAAGGTGAGGTTGGCAAAATTATAGTTATTTACTCTAAGTTTTTTCTTGATGTTGCGTGCCAAAAATTATTAAAATCGGGTGATGTTTCACAGAGCTATTCTAAAAATCAAAATGGCTTTGTTTTTTTGGACACATTGTGCTGTGGTTTATGTAGGGCGTGTGTCGGCGCAGCACATGGTGCGAACAGACAGTCGTGAACAGAAGTTGGATGCCTTTCTTGTCTCTCGTAACCCTTTGGCAGGCACGACGTCAAATAGTCTGTCAACAGTTAGCATGGATGACAATGCATCAGACTTTGTCACTGATATGGTTCTCCATTTTTTTACTTTGATATCTATGCAGCCATTGTAATAGGCTCTTATTACAGATTCTGCCCATTTGTCTGTCTGTTCGTCTCTTCATTTGTCTGTACATACTGATTCTTAACTTGAAACAAGAAATTTGAGCTAAAGCTCACGAGACACACAAAAGACTATAGCAGTTCCTGTTTGCAAACTGTCAGCCTATCTCCAGCCATTTCAATGCAGTTCATTCTTGGAGTGTGCGCTGCCACCGAAGATCACAAAAATTAATAAAACCCCTTTTTTGGAAGTTCAGAGTCTTCCAAGGTCATCTATCTTGATACGACTAAAAGGCTCGTCACTAGTGCTTGTTGTGATAGGCAGTATGCCAATGGGGATCTGCAACCATTTTCATGAAAGACTGGCCAACAACGGTAAAATAACGACTTTTTGCGGGGGTACTGCTTTTCGATGCTCTCGTGCGCAGGTTTTATTGAACCCAGAAGATCAAGACTTGGATCATCGAAATCTACGTTCAATGCTCAAAAAATTTCATACGCAGCTTGTTTATGTCTATTTCAATTGGGTTTGGCGCAGTTCGCTTTTGAAATGTGTCTCGCAGCCCGAAATCGCCAATAGATACATAAGAACCCCTATTTTAGCGTTCAAAGTCGTCCAACGTCATTGAATTTGGTGGCAATCAACAGCCAGTGTATGACTTTCTATTAGTGATTAATAGTAACCTAAGCCCTATCTCGCAGCGTTACAGCGACTTATTGGCTAAAAATCACAAATTTTTCTTACCCCCTTTCATTTAGCGCTCTCCTTTGGGGTGATCCTCTTGGAATTTATGGAAAAGCTTTACGGTTCCCGAAACTAGAGTCTTCCAGGCAGCTGACGGTGAAGATTTGGCGACCCTATCTTGCACCGTTTTTGACTGATCCACTCATGTGACGGACGGACGGACAGACGGACAGACAGACGGACAAACAGAATTGTGATGGCTAAGACGTGCTCAGTAGCTGCTTTTGTGCGTAAAAAGATGCATAAGAAGAAGATTTCGCATTCGCATGCAGTTTGATCAATTTCATAGGAGTTCATCTTTTTTTCGGCACTTTGATCTGGTGAAAGTTAAACTCAATTAAGCTAGCATACAATTATAGTTAGCTAGGTGATCGGCTTTATTAACAGCCAATGTGAAATTGGTGTGGAGGTTTTTAACATCGGAAGTAGCCTGTGAGCCAGCTTTTAGCTCAAAATATCAAAGTTCATGTGCACGGTCTCAGTATATGTTGGCACTGAGTCGACATAGTGTTTTAGTTAACGTGAAAGTTGAATCATTGAAAGTAATTTATTTTTGACTGTTGACTTTCACGCCATTTTCGAATTCCGTATGTAAAGTTAGAAAGGTTGGGGCAATAACTTGGAATTTTCCAAAAAAAACAGCTGCACATTTTGGCAGAATAGGTGCTCACAGTTTTGTAGTTTGCCCCTGAATTTTTTTGAGATTGGTGAATTCCAGCATTAAAATTTTGTATTTTTGGAAAAACATTTTCTGACAAAAAACATTCTTTCAACACGCCGAAACTTAGCAGGAAATTGACCACCTTGCCATGAAACCACCACATGTGGTTTGAGTTGAAGTGAAATTTTAATGGAAACACTTCAATGAAAGTTGACATCAATTTGACAGGTGGTCAAACTGCGACTCTGACTACTACTACTACTACTCACTGCTGTTGGCTTTGTGCTGTGTGTTCAGTCGATGGCCGCATTCGACATTGACACATCAGTGGAAGATGACGTCACCATGGCGACAGAATCTGGTCAAACTATGACTACAACTACAACTAATACTACAACAAGAACTACTGCTACAACAACAACAACATCATCATCAGCAGCAGCAGCAGCTGGTACAAGCTCTCAAGAGCCACAACTACGACAAATCAAGCTTACAAGTGTCTTACAGCTTAGAGATGCCATTGACAAAGACATGCATTCTGGTCAGTACTACCGCTGCTGCTGCTACGAATGGCAGATTAAACTCAAGAAGGGTCAGTTGTTCTGTGTCTAGGTTAACTCACGGGTTTGCTGACTGAAGGTCAACTTTAACTCTCAGGTTAATTTCGTGCACATTGCAGCATGCATTTCAATGTGTAACACCGTGCCACGAGTTAACCCGGGTAATTTCCCAAGTTAACTTTGTGGTTAACTCTTACTTGTGCATGGAACAATTGATCGTAAGAACAACAAGCATTTTGGTTAGTTAGCGCAGTTAGCATTTTTACCAAATTCCGGATTCTCACTCATGGCCAGTTGCAAGCAACCTTGAGCAAGTTGCTAACCTACTGCATGTTTAGGTCAACTCAGCCTCCTATCCTCAGCAGGATGAGAAATGAGTAGTAGCTCACAAGTTGTGGGGTGAAGGCCTAGTGTGGCTGATTGGGTGATGATAGGTCTGCTAGCTGCAAACCGCAGGTCCATTTGTTTGCTGATGCAAGTAATGGATCGTGTGCTGTGGTATGATATCATTAGCTTATGCCAATCAGCTCAAGGTGTGGCTCGGTAGTCTAACAGTAACATGCCGGACTTTTAATTCTGAGGTCACTCAGGGGCGCAGGTTCGACTCCGCACCGGGACGCTGCCAGGTAACGACCTTAGGCAAGTTGTTCACACACATGTGCCTCTGTCACCAAGCAGTATAATTTGGTACCGGCTTCATTGCTGGGACGTAAACAGGCACACCGCATGATACACTGGCCCCGTACCCATGGTCTCAAAGTGTAAAACTGGTGTCTGGCTGAGGGCCTTAGGAAATGGAGATCAGCGCCGCTCCATGGGCCTTAAGGCTCGGGAAAGGACTTTACATGATCAGCTGCCACTTGCACAGAGATCACAAAGCACTTCTGTTCACGAGTCTTATTTGTGTAAGTGGCACTGTAGAAAGTACTCTGACCTTTAAAAATCAGATTGCATTATTTTTGTGACTAGACTGTGTAATTTTGCACCATCGTTTGGTACCGTTATGTTTCCATCACTGATAGTAATCTTTGCTATTATGCATTTCTGATCAGTTACCGCATTCGGTGCTATAATAACTGTCGTTAGATAGTTGACTGGTCAATGAACCAATGCTTGTAGGGCTGCGTACGTTGATGCAGAATCACACGTTCGTTGGCTGCGTCAGTCCTGAGTTTGCACTGATTCAGCACGACACAAAGCTCTACCTTGTAAACACCACTAAACTCAGGTAGACTTGTCAACTCATTATTTGCACTGTACGTTCATATCTAGACTAGATTTCTTTTGCCTAACGCTGCTATGCTGTTGTAATATGATTGCAATATTTATCTCCACCAAGCCCAAGACGGTGCCCGACCATCTCCTGATTGGAAACGCGCTCGTGGCCGCCCTCCCATCACTTGGATCCACCAGATCTGCCGGGACACGGGAATATCAGTGACCGACGCTCTGCAGCTGGCAGAAGACCGTTCGTTTTGGCGACAAATCGCAACGGCGGAATGCTACGGCTGAACGCTTCGGGTCTTGATGATGATGATGAGTGTTCACTACGTTCACCTTGGCGGAGATAATTTTTGCAATTGCCAAGGTGAACGTGGTGAACATTGGCAGAGGGACATTCAAAACGTATTTTATGTCGATATGTTACTCTGAAAACTTTTCAAAATTTATACACCAATAAGACGCCTATTTCTCCCAAACTTGTATGAGCTTAAACCGGATGTGACATAATTGTAACTTATGACGTCGTAAAGCGTTTTTTATCAGTCTTTCAGCCAGGCTTCCAACGCACGCTAGAGTCATATATTGTTCGGATTGCCAACACTACCACAAAAATTTTTCAAATTTAGAAACTGATTGCAGGTACTGTAAGCAATGTCCCTGCTGTAGGTAAGGTGGTTTAATTTTACGAATCCAGAGTCTCGAACAGCTTGCTGGGTAATAGTAAATTGGAGACTGGATTGCGATGCTTGATTTAGGAGAGATTCTGCGGGGCTCACTTCCAGGCCTCAACACATTAGGGCTCCCCAGGTTGTAGGTATTAAAAATTGTTTAACATTTCACAAAGACGATGGATATCACTAAGTGTTATCTTTTTAATAGAATATTTACGTGCGAAAGCAGCTACTGCTTTTAGCACGTCTTAGCCATCGCAATTCTGTCCATCCGTCCGTCCGTCCGTCTGTCTGTCTGTCCGTTCGTCATAAGTGTAAAACAACTTACTTGGGGGACTGTGTAGTTGTAGTTGTAGTAGTTATCTGGTTGTCTGTATGTATGTTTCAGTATTGAACTGTTCTATCAGTTGATCATGTACAACTTCGGCAACATGGGATACATGCGCCTCTCGGTCGGTTGTTTGTGTGTTGTTTTGGTTTTAGCATTTTTCGTCGCTGTTTTTCAGACCCATCTCATAACCCATCTGTGCCACATTTCATATGCCACCCCTCTAAGTAACTGTACAGTGCTTGCCATGGGGGATGGGCATTCTAATCATTTCTGTTACTCGCTTTCTGAATTGCTTTTGTTTTCTCAAAGGAATAAATATCAGTTTCTGTATGCTTTTAGAGAAAGTATTTTTTAAAATTTTTTTATGAAGTCTTATGGTTAAAATATGTTTGATCAGCAAATCCAGCCCCAGTTACTACCTGGATAGGTGACTGTCTCTGGTCAGGTGAACCATCTCAGTATATAAGGAACACCAATATCAACTCAGCCTTCCATCCCTCTTGGGTAGGTAAATTGAGTACTAGTTAAGTCTGGGCTCATTCACCTGTGTTAGGTGGCAGGTAATACTGTGTGATTTCATATGGTAGGTGATGCTCCATAGCTCTGCCATGGGTTATCATTAAGAGCTGTAGTAACTTACTATTCTGTGTACAGGAGCCGGCACCACTAAACGAGCTGGCAATGCTGGCACTAGACAGTGCTGACAGTGGCTGGTCGGCTAGTGATGGGCCGAAACCAGAACTTGCTCAGTTCGTTGTGGATCTGCTCATCTCCAAAGCTGACATGTTGGCCGACTATTTCTCACTACAGATCAGCAGTGTTAGTCGATTATTTTTCCCTGCCTTTTAGCATGATGTAGCTTATATAGCGCCGGTAATCCAGTATGTCAAAAGACAGAATTCAGAAGTGTAGATTTTATTATACCGATCACCAAGTTTATTCTGCAGTCTTCCAGTAGAACAGTTTATGCCTCTTTCCTGTTCATTTATCTGTCTGTCTGTCTGTAACATAGCTAAAAATATGCATATGGTTAAAGTGGATACAGCATTGAGGAGGGTATGGTGCTTTGTGGGCTCACCTTTTGCTTCGGTTTAGGCCATTCTGACTGAGTCTATTGTGCTATCGTTAGTTGATTTTCAATGGTAGTAGTAATAGAAAGTAATCATTATCTATACTGCAGTTATTGCTAAATCTTGAAATAACTTTGCTACTGAGGCAACTCTGACTGTTTGGTTGATTATGTAGTACTCTGTAGGGCAGAGATCTGTTAAGTCTGCCAATGGTCCAAGACAGCTATACTTCATCTGTCAAAGGCCTGCCAGTGTATCTTTAGTGGTAGTTGTAGTAGTAGTAGTAGTAGCAGTAGCAGTAGTAGTAGCAGTAGTAGCAGTAGCAGTAGCAGTAGTAGTAGCAGTAGTAGTAGCAGTAGCAGTAGTAGTTGCAGTAGCAGTAGTAGCAGTAGCAGCAGTAGCAGTAGCAGTAGTGGCAGTAGTAGCAGCAGTAGCAGTAGCAGTAGTAGCAGTAGTAGTAGCAGTAGCAGTAGCAGTTGCAATAGCAGCAGCAGCAGTAGTAGCAGTAGCAGTAGTAGCAGCAGTAGCAGTAGCAGTAGTAGCAGCAGTAGCAGTAGTAGTAGTAGCAGTAGCAGTAGTAGTAGCAGTAGCAGTAGTAGCAGCAGCAGCAGCAGGAGTAGAATATATGAACACTTATGTGTAGTAGTATTTGTAGGGCGGAGATCTGTTAAGCCTGCCAGTTGTATTAGACAAGTACACTCCATCCATTGAAGGTCTACCAATGTGTCTGTAGTAGTTGTAGTAGTAATAGTAGTAGTAGAAGTAGTTGTAGTTGTAGTAATTGTTGTATTACTATCTGTAGTATTAATTGTAGTAGTATTTGTAGGGCGGAGCTCTGCTAAGCCTGCCAGTTGTATTAGACAAGTACACTCCGTTCATTGAAGGACTGCCAATGTATCTGCTTCGGCTTGCTACAGAGGTATGTTTTGTGCAGTATCTCTTTTTGTTTCTTTTTTAGGCTTCTGTGTGAAGCTGCTATTTGTTGTATTAAACAGTTAATTTGTAGCTGGTCATACTGGCTGGTCTTTGCAGCTTAGCCACTGTGATTACATTTTTGTTAGTTAAGGTGTGTTGCCTTGACAGTGCTTTGGTTGGTGCAATTATTGACACTTTTTATTTTACAAGGTAGTGCAGACACGCCTTTAAGGTGGTGGGTTTATCAATGAGACTGTTATTGTATATTTTTTCATCGGTACTTAGTTTGACAGTTAAAGAATTTTGAAAATCGAGCGATATTTCGGAAAGATATGAATAAGAGTTTGGGTTTTTTGACTCGTTGTAGTATTAGTTTTAGTTTTCATATTTGTAGTAGTTATAGTAGTGGTTTGTTTCCAGGTGGAATGGGACAGCGAGAAATTGTGCTTTGAGACGTTTGCTCGCGAGACGGCAGACTTTTATGCAGTCAAAGCTAAATGGCTTTCCACCGACACAGAGGACCAGCTGCCGCAGCAGGTCTAGTAGTAGAAGTAATGATGTAGTATTTGTTGTAGTAGTAGTAGTAGTAATTGTAGTGGATTAGTTGTACCAGAACATTAGTAGTAGTTGCAATTATGCTAATATTTATATGTCTGTCCAGATCTATGCAGATTAATCTCTAACACTGACATTTGACATTGTAATTGCTTTGCGCCAACTTGAAGATTGTGTTAGTTGAGTTTACTGGCTTTATGGCAAGACAGATCAGGTGCAACTGCCCCCATAAATTTTGGCCTGTGATAAAAATTTTTTGTGTGTCCGAAAATTTTCTTTCAAAAGTACAAAATTTTAAGCTGTAAGTCTTCCAATTTTAGGAAAATTTTATGACAAAATTGCCACTTTGATCACCCGTGTCTGTGGCAGAAATTTGTAAAAATGTCAGAAAATTTCAACTTTTTGCTCACTCTTTAATCTACGACACCACTTTATGAGTTTATTTTACTAATGATAATATTTGCTTATTATGAGTTAATTGCAGTTAGTTACTTATTTGATAAATTAATTTATTTGTTAGTTTACTTGATGCTGACGTGTTGTTTTATCGTGGGGGTCAAATGAAGATCAGATGACGTGGGCGTTGTAGTTGTTGTTGTCGTTGTATCATAGGGTTCAAATGATGATCAGACGACGTTGTGGCGCTGGACGGTGGAGCACGTTATCTACCCAGCAGCGCGTTTGTCTCTGGTGCCGCCTAAACGTTTTGCCGAGGACGGGACAGTATTGGAGGTTGCCAATATGCCGGACTTGTACCGGGTTTTTGAGCGATGCTGACCTCTGACTCAACCCAGTTATGAATCGGTTTTGACCTCATTTGAGGGTAGAATGGCAAAGCATGGATCTGTCTGTTGTCAATTTTCGATGACATTTGAAGGAAATGTGAAACAGCTTTTTACGTGATGCACTTTTTGAGACTTTTCAGCATGTTTTATATGTTTTCGTAAAATCTGTTGATAAATAACACTATAACAGCCAGATTTGTTTGCTGTATTGAATGTGTTCCATTATGAAATGAAATAAGTATTTAACTAGAAATACGTTCTGTGGAACGAGATATCTGTCCCATTGCCACGCTATATAGCCTAGCAGCTGCGTTTCAGCGTTTGACGCTTTTGTGAGGCTGCAGCCAATTTTGTCTTTAATAAAAAATGGTTGGTTGCCATGACAATAGGGATCTTCAGGGGAGAAATTTACATGACACCATTGCATAGCCCGGGCGTGAAAATAGGGGGTTGGTAAAAACAGCGTGCAATTATCTTTTGCGGGAGCCAATTTATAGTCAATTTTGTCTCAAAATTCGTTGCCATGGCAACAGCGGTCGGCAGGGGAGAAATTTTAATGACATCATCAGATAGTCCGGACCCAAAAATAGGGGGGTAGGTGCAAACAGTGTGCAATTATCTTTTACGAGGACCGAGTTATACCACATTGAAATCTCCATTGCCTGTAATGCAAAATTCTGCAACTTTTGAATGGTTGCTATGGCAATATGGGTTGATAGAGGGTAAATTTAAATAACACCGTTAGATTGCCTGACCCTGAAAATAGGGTGTAGGTAAACACAGCGCACAATTATCTTGTACACGGACCGAGTTATACCACTTTGAATTCCCGATAGGCCATAATTCAAATTTTTTAAAAATTGGGGGTAAAATAGGGGAAGGAGTTGTCAGATTTTTATTCCAACCAAAATTGATCTTACTTTTTGGGCCCCGAATCATCACTGTGCAAAATTTCATCAAAATCGAATCAAAATTGCGACCGTAGGAGTGTTTACAGACAGACTGACAGACAGACGTAAGTGATTTTATAATCTGTCCCTTGCTATGCTATAGCAATGGGACAGATAGCTAGCATTTTAAAGAACTTTGTAATTTATTGTTAGGACGTTTTGCCATAGATAACTGTAGATACGATGCTTTGCCATTTGCCATTGATGTGCACTGTTTTAAAAAAATATTTGTCCAGCAATTTTATCTTGATAACTTTGTCAATTTATTTTCAGCGGATTTTCAGAAGAATTTTTACCGGCAGACTGTCTGAAGAATTTGCGATGAAACTATTATTAAAGCTCCAACCACACCCAAAATGTGTCAATACACTACCTTGTGAAAGACGAATGATGTGTTATATTTGTGCTTGTGTTACTTGCAGGTAAAATTTTATCATTCAAAATGTGGAGCCGAATGGAAAAAATGGAGTCCAGAATGGCAGTCTTTTGACATCCATTTACAGTGAAAATAAGAAACAAGTTCTAGTTGTTTTATTTCTTGTTTTAATCTGAGCATTTAGTCTGTGGAATGTGGAACGTGAATTTTCATGGCGCATCATAGCCTGAGAAATCCCTAAAGTTGCGGGATGTTGTGTGGGAGTTTAGGCTAAATTTAGGCGATTCTTAATGTCGGCAGAACAAATTTGGTACTAGTGAACACGCGCCAGTTTTGCAGTCTATTGCTAGTGTATTTTTAGGACTGGCGTCAGTAGGACCACAAGCTGCCCTGGATGTGATGTTAAATACCGCGCACTGCGCACATGTGCGATTTTTATACAAAAGCGAGATGAAATAGCCGTGAAACCACACGTTTTGTTATACACTGCAATGCATGCGAACCTTTGCGATAGAATGCAGCGCTCATTTCAACACTGAATTGCGATGAAGTGGCTGGAGATAGACCAATACAACCTTCAGCACTAAACGTAGATTTCAGCAGTCCAAAGTCCCGACCCCCTAGGTTCAAGGAGGCCGGCGCAGGCGGACGTGAAAGACGGCTATCCCCTAAAAGTGGTTATTTTACCGCAATTATATCGTGTATAGCGTGAAAACGGTTGCAGATAGGTACAGACATGCTGCTTATCATAACAAGCACTGGTGACAAGCTTTTTATTGGTGTCAACGTCGATGCCCTTGAATGACCTTGAACCCCCAAAATAGGGTTTTGAGTGAATTTTTTTGGCGATTTCCGGCTGCGACACATTTTAGGAGTGAATTGCGCCGAAATTGCTGGAGATGGACCTGGACAACCTGCGTATGACATTTTTAGCATAGAACGTACATCTTTAGGAATCTGAGTTTCGATCTCTTAAATTCAAGAAGTCTTCCGTACGGAGGCCTCAAATTTAAGTACTCTTTCGAGATGCATTAATATATCTTATTGCTGTAGGCCTACACTGATTGCCAAAGTGACAGGACCGCTGCTATCGCGCGTCACGCGAGCTTTTCTCAAATTGCTTGGTAGTAAAACAAGTTTAATGCCGGTCAAAGGCATGACCAGTCGTTTTACGATGCAACTGTTTGGTCTGTTTACGCTGTACCATGGACCTGCGCTTTGCACCGAGGCTTGACTTAATAGCAGTAAAAACACGCACCGAAACAACACATGAATATGACACAATCTCCGTTTACATTTTATTCGTTCCAAATACACTGCGGAAAATGAAATTAACGATCAATCTGACGATAAATCCTGAAAAAGTTTTTCGCAATATTTTCGACTTCATCCAGTGGTGTAGGCGAGTCCATTCAATTGGTCTGAGTCCAGTAGCCTAAGTTCGACCAGACAGAATTATATTCCGAATCGCATTTTGAGCGTGAGGCGAGAAACACCTACGCAATATAATGTTAGCAAGTAGTTGATGCTGCGTTAAAACAATAAGACTACGTAAAATGCAAAAATCAATATGCATGGCGGTGGAATTGATTTTTGTATTGTAAGTACGTTGCAATTACTTCCATGTCACAGTACTGTGTCCGAATCTAATGGGTCTGGGTCACGACTCCTCAGTCAAAGGCAGAGATGGACAACACCTAGTTTTTTTAAAGAAAACTGTTAGGTTTTAAGTTTTAAAAGTTTTTTTTAGGTTTTAAAGGTTTTTAAGGGTTTTTCTAGTTTAGTGTCCAATGAAGACGGTACACACAATTTTGACCCAGGAAAAACATCTTATAGCCTACATTCTGTCGGTCGAACAATCGCATTGTATTCTGCAAATTATAGCAGAACAAAGTAATGAAAATCACGATTAAAACAAAATATGATGTAATAAATTTCACAGAAAATAAAAAAAGGTGTAAAATTGAACTTTTAAGGTTTTTAAGTTCCTTTTAAAATATCTGAAAAACCTGGGATTTTCCGCACAAATTTTTCAGCTCTGGCCAAGAGTTTTGAAAACTAAGGACTCGAGTCTAAAAACGCGAATATTTTCATTTGGATAAAAGAGACACTGAGTGTCTTAGTAGCGGTATATTTTTTGACAGCCGATAAGCTTAAAAGCCTATGGGTGCAAAGGAATGATTTAATATTTATTAGGCTACAGTAATCTTAGTTTTAATCACAATTAACGATTGCGCTTCAAAACGTTATTTTGACCTTGGTCAAAACTCCTGCAGACGCATTATTAGGCATAGACATTTGTGGCGCTGGCAGCAACTGAAGTAGGCCCTACAGAGTTAGTTGGTTCTGAAGTCCTTCAAGTTGTCAATGACAATCACCCGTCCACTGCCTACACCGATGTAGAGACGTCTGAGTGACTGGTCATACCACAAACTGCGAGGACCTTTCAGACCTCCGTCAACCCTGACAGACATCTCGTGAGCACTGGACAGTGACTGATCTATCACCAGCAGTCGCTTGTTGTCATAATCAGCCACAAGAACGCGTCCTTCTCTGTCTACTGCTAAACATATCGGATAGTTCATCTGTTTCAGCCCAGATCCCATCTGTTCACCGTAGCTGCGAACCACAGCTCCGTCATCTCCCACAAAACAGACGCGATGTAACGAGCTGGTATGAATGAATGACCACATATAACGGTAATGATGTAATGAGCCGGTAAAGGCATGACTGACCAGAAACTGACCGGTGGCAGGCAGCTACACAGCATGCCAGGGATATCTAATATCAGCCTGCAGCTGAATGTCCTGCAGCAGAGTTCCAAGAGTCGTGAGTCTCTGCAACTTGCGCTCAAGTTGACTCACGACAATCAAGTTGTGTTTATTGTTCACTGAGAGACCTAGTGGGCTGCGTGCCACTGACCACCGCTTCATCACAGCAATGCCTGGTGACAGCTCTACTCTGTGTACGCTGTCGTTGTCGAAGTCAGATGCATAGAGACAGTTATTGTACGGACTTTCAGCTAACCCCCAGCACCGGCCACTCAGCCCAGGAACAGTGATGTGGCGCTGTAATGTGAAGGTCTTGGCGTCGTAGACTTCAATCTTCTGTTGACTGTATGTGTGCACAACGAACACGTTCTCACCAAGTGACGTCACGTCGCCGACTGCCTTTCCTCCAGGAATGACATGTAGACCTACCACAGTCGGTGAACTGGAATCTACAAACACGCATTGTTTTGCATTGTTGTGCATCTTTTGTTCTTGTTTCAAGTTTCCATAATTGGGCTTTATTTTAGAACAAATCTCCAATTTTGAGTTCTCTCAACCCTAAATGTTTGGAGGTCAAAATTACCT
>Ga0209367_1002797_pt1 | contig 23332 bp, 16 predicted proteins | sample WorMetLIZISLAND2_FD_187412 | JGI IMG/M metagenome (GOLD analysis project Ga0209367, IMG submission 187412) | Marine gutless worms symbiont microbial communities from Max Planck institute for Marine Microbiology, Germany - Olavius geniculatus... ... | reverse complement strand
ATTTTCGTTACCATTGCGTTAAAGGGGGCATAAGCGAACCGCTGGCAAAGCGAAGATGGTGACGCCACCTGGCGAATAGCTTTGCCTTGGCGGAGGTACCTGCGCTCTCCGAGTGCTTTCTCTAGTTATAGTTGTAATTGCTGCATATGACGGGGGCAGCTCGATAATCCGATGGTTCGATCTATAGTTTGAAAGATTTAAGGTTTTTTCCTTTGCACTTCTACAGACGTTGACGCAATCTCCACATTTCTTTTCAACTAGGGTTACGGTTAGGTGGGGTTAGATTAGGGTCAGGGTCAGAATCAGGGTTAGGCCTAGGGTTAGTGAAAATGCATTTTGCAATATACATTTTCGGACTGTCGAATCTTCGGATGATGACGCACAACCATATGAATGATAATGATGCTATTGTCCGTAGAAGTTCACCGTGTTCGTTTGCGTGTATTTCCTGTGCTGCAGGATTTCGGTGGAAACGTAGATAAGAACATTGAGCGAATACACTACCTCAACTCTCCGTTTGTTGCACGCTTTATTCGCTTTCACCCTCTCGACTGGCATCGACGAATAAGCATGCGAGCTGGACTGTTTGGCTGTCCATACATCGGTACGTTTCGCTTTTCATAAACTTGATATTAACAGGTCCGTGTAGGGGTACTCGGTCGTCGATTGAAGCAGGGTTCGAAAAAAGAAACTTTTTTGTGTAAGCGTTTTTGGGTTTTTAACATTTTTAAAGTTTAGGTTACGAAGTTGTAGTGTACAAATCACAAAATTACGCTTTATTCTTCAAAGACCTAACAGGCATAGCTGAATGCTTTATTTTTTAATGACCTTGAAATGACATTTTATGCAAAAATTCCGTTGTAAACGTCGGTTTGATTAGATTTTGCTGCGTCGTTTTCGGAGACAAAATAAACAAAATGAAGATACGCCCACACTGTCACGTAGCTGACGCTCTGTTTTCTAAGCGGTAGCTAAGCTTTATGTCAAATTTTAGCCAGCCCAGTAGTAGAAAAAAATATTGGCTCTGGAAATCTCCGATTTTGAGAGAATTTGGTAGCGAAGGTGAAATTTGGAGATCGAGATTCGAGCTCTTTTCTGTCGAAAGTTCGCAGCTGTCGAAAAGTTCTAAGTTCCCGCCTGTTTAACTCGCATACGGTTTACAGGGCCTTTTATTCCTATATCTGGTGGGTGCTGCAGCTTACGCGGAAGGTTTTGTTAGTGTATGCAAAATGCTTATCATCAAAAGCGCCGTTTTTTGTTCTAGCAAATGTAAGCCTACAAATGCACCAAAACCGTTTGGCCGTCGGGCTTTGCCTGGACCCGCTGAGGGAGCTTACAAACGCTCCTACATACCCCCTCCCTACCGGGACTATGACGCCCCGGAAGGAGAGAAGGGATGGTACGCGAAGGGGAGGAGAAAAGGAGAGGGGAGTGGAAGGAAAAGACAGTGAAGAAGAAAGGAAATAAAGAGTAGAGAATGGGAGTGAGGAAAAAATGAAGCGGGAAAAAGGGGCAAAAGAGAAAAGTAGGGGGAAACTTGAGCCCGATTTGTATTTTAGATTTGGGGAGATATAAGCTTGTGACCGTGTGCATGTGCATTCTGTTTAGGCGAGTGCGGTGCGGGCTTCATGCGCATCAACGAATACACTCCGTGCGGTAAGTGATAATGTGCACGACTTGCTTCTCTATGTACGTATGCGTATAGATTTGGCCAAAGTGTTAATATTGTAAATTTAGCGAGATATTCAAGGACGCGACTCGAGCTAATCGCTTTGCAGAAAACTGACTGATCGTCAAGTTAAAATTTCCTTTTGCTTTCATTCGATGACGACTGTTATCGCCGACGTCCGCTGAGGTTGAATTTGACCTGAGAAGCATGTCGCAGTCTTCGCTGTTACAGACCAACCCGGATGATCGTGTAGACCACAGCACTGGCTTGCGAGACCAAGAACGGCTATCTTCGTCCCCGCCCCGCTCCCTCGGCTTCGTTCTATAGATTTTTGACTAATCTGTGACAACTCACAGTGGCTTTGTTTATTTATACGTATTCAGTTAATCGCAGAGAAAAAATTTCAGACTTTTCTCTCTCTTCATTTTACATTTCAAATTTTTTGAGCCATAGGCTTAACCGTAGCTCTAACGTCAACAAAAAGTGGTGATGCACGGATTTGCAATTTTCTGTCCATATAATTCTGGCATGTTTTATCGTTCTGGTTGATGCATAGGATAGCAAACAAGCGCTACAGACGCAAATTAAAATCTATTTACTTCTGTCCTACGCCAGCCAGGCATTACATGCATTAAAATATAGAGGGGCACACTTACAACCTTACATAGAGACAATAGCTAAGACGCGCAAAGCATTACAATGCTGTCGCGCGTAAAAAGTTGGCGAAACAGGAAATTGCAATTTTATGACAGACAACGCAAATTTCTCACAGAATGCCGACAGATGGTTGCAAATTTCATACAAAAAAGATTACGGGTGCTCAGTATTTTAATTTTACGCTTGAATGCTCCTAAATGGAGTTTTTTAGCCCGAAGGTTTCCATTTTGATGACATTTTTCTGACAAGGTAAAAATCCCCCAATAATTTTCCGACAGCCAAAAATTTAAGGTAACCAATTGCCCTGTGCCCTTCCCCGCCTTTCTGTCACGACGCCGCTGTGTGTTATACCCCGTTTACACGATCGAGCAAACATCGAGCAGACATCGAGCAAACGTCGAGCAAACATCGAGCAAATATGAAGCATGCATAAATCATAGCAAACATCGAGCAGACATCGAGCAAACGTCGAGCAAACATTGGGCTGGTTCGTTTAGCTAGCATATAGCCAGCGCGTCGAGCCAGCTTGATCGTATAAACGGGGTATTAGTGACAGCACGTGGCTTAGCGCATGGAATCTTCGATTAGTTGATACAAACGTCACGTATGCTACGTAACCAATTAATGGACACACGGCCTACAGGCAGCACGAGGCTAACTCAGCCCGACCATCTCTACCTGCATAATCTTGTCGTATTGTAGCACGTGTGGGTTTGCAGTGGCGAACGTGGCTTAGCGCAAGGAATTGTTCGTGTCTAATTGTCGTCAATATAAGCAGAGCCGGTGGAAGGGCTTTTCCGTACTCCTCGGTCGGGGGCCTCACGTATGCTCAGGGGCCTCATGCTACGTATTATATGAAAAGAAATTTCTAGTTTTTAATAGGCTTATATTCAAAATATAAAATAAGAAAACATGTGGAAAGTTTACCCTAAATGAACAAATTTATTTTTTTATTAATATACAGTAATCTGTGAAGTATTGCGGTCTATTAAACTTCATTTTCTTGCAATAACAACACAAATTGTATCTTAATTTTGCGTCTTCAAATTTGAAACGGGAGCATATTTGCAGCTTCTGTTGAACATCCAAAAGCCAAAAGTGTTTCAGCTTCAGGGGCTCTGCCCTGGACCCGGCTGTGGGCTGCGCTTCCAGACCTCAGTTATAGGGGCCTCACAGTTGTATTATGGGGGCATCCAGCTTTCTAGCGCCACGTTCGTAATAAATGGACCCAGGAGCAGGCCTGTCTACTCAGCTTGGCCATTCTCGCGGGGGTGTAGGCTAACGTTTAGAGCTATGCGTCTGTGGTTTTCAGTTGCAAACGTGGCTGAGCGCAAGGAATCGTTCGTCAGTAATCGTCGACAGTACAAGCGACACGTGGGACGTCAGCAATGGACGCACGGTCAGTCAGCGCGAGCCGTGGACGGTAACCTCCAGTCGACGCTTCACAGCTGTACCCTGCTCGACAACTTCTACGTCGACAAACCCGTTTGGATGGTCGACCTCGCAGTCACGACCACCGTGTCCGGAGTGGTAATTGTCACGTGGCAACCACAACAACAACAACAGCAACAACAACATAACGGTAAGTCTACGGTGCCCATGCAGTGGTAAGCTAAATGTTTGCCATAGATGTTAAAAACATTAATTTGCAAATAAAAAAACATAAAAACATGTTTTTCACTTTTATAATAACATACATAAAAACATTACATTACATTTAAGACAATAGCATGTTTCTAATCGTTACTTTTTACTTTGGGCATTTTACTGCCACAACAATGTGCAAAAATAATTAATTCAGATAATAAAAAGAAAAACCTACCATTTGTGAAGGAAAAAAACTGCAATGTACTGAATTACTTTGTAATTTTGTACGTTTATGTTTTAACAAAAACAAAAACACGACACTAAAAAGCACAAAAAAACCATTAAAAATAATTTTTAAAAACATAAAAGAACATGTTTTTAAAAACTTTTATAAAAACTTAAAAAAAACATTTTACATAGGTGATGTTTAGGCCTACATTGTAATTTGTCTGACCAACGCCAATATGTCAGTTTTGCCGCTAAATTTTCCAGGGGTGGGGGTATTTTAGAACCACATTCTGTATTTTTGGGCGAAAATTTTCGGAGATCTGACAAGAAGAAACTATTTTAACATATTAAAAATTGCGTCGTGGAGATTGTCTTTTCGCCACCTCTGTTACGACGCTACTGATTGATTGACTAACTCATTGTCTGTCGTGCAGAGCCGGGGGCCGTCGACGAGGACTGGCGTACAGCGTCAAGCTACGTGCAGAACTTGGACCGGCTGACAGTTTACGTCGACGACAAAGCAACCGGCACGGAGACCCTCGCTCAACTAGACAAGACGTGCGGCTTCGTATCACGGCTGAACGGAGCCCTGTTCAAACACCGTCTCTACGTGCAGTGCGTTCGGCCGCTGCCTGGCAGATATGTCTACGTCGAGGCGACGGGAGTCGCTCAGCGCAGAACACGACTATTTAGTGCAGTGCTCTGCGAAGTAATGGTCTACTGATCGAATGGCTGTCGATTATTGATCGGTTGATTGGGACTGGTTGACTGGCAGATACACGACATAGGCCTATGTATCTGCGACTTGGGCATGTACCGTGTGCTCAGGTCAACTTAGTCTCCTACTCTCAGCGGGATGAAAAATGAGTAGTAGCGCTAGCTGCACCGCTGCTGGTCTAATTGTTCGCTGACGCGGGTAGCTGATTGTTGCATAGGCCTGGTGCGCTGCGGTATCATTATACAAATAGTGACTGGCGTCGAGATCATCATGGAAATTTTTTTGCTAGAGGTTTATGAATGTTGCCCGAGGTCGAAGACCGAGGTCAACATTATACGAACCGAGGGCAAAAAATTTTCAATGATGATCGATAGGGCCTAACGCCAGTCACTATTTGTTTTGTTACACCTCAAAACCAAAACAAAAAAAATTAAACAAAAATATTTAAACAAAAAAGCTGTGACGTGCCTTTAAACTGTTGCCCGCTCGGGCAACAGTTCACTTCACTGTTGCCGGCGCGGGCAACAGTGCGTATTTGTTAACGTCACGCTACGCGATTTGAACCAGTCGCGTGCAGGTAGGCCTATTTTGCGTTGAGGTATAACAATAACTTATGCATGCCAATCAGCTGCCATTGAATTGCTGCCGCCGAGAACTATACGGTTGCGGGCGACCTAGTAGTTCATTATTGTGTGATTGATTGATTGTGAGAAAAATGGACGTAAGGTCGCACACGCACGGCACAGCCGTTTTCACGCTACTTCCGCTGACGCGTAGGGCCTACTATGCATCACTTGACAACTGAAAAAGCTGGTCATTGTCGATTAACTGTTTTTGTTATGCTGATCGATTGCTCCATCGAACGATTACTTTAGATCGTTGAACTTGAAGCTACATACTGTTGTCTAAGTTAGGTCCCCGCACGTAGGCCCCTATCCCAGGCCTACCTGTACAGTAGGCCTATACACATCATAGCACAATGCAATCGGCCTACGTCGTATAGTTGCGAAGTTGGTTGGTGTTGTTATTTTTGTGAGTTTGAGGTAGGCCTAAGTGACAAATCAAGAACTTGGAAGACTTCAGCGTGTGGTCACGTTTTTGTTGTACAGCTGCTGCTGTATAGGCCTTAATGTTGCTGCTCATTTAAATGATACGTTTATACGCCTAGCTTGTTGATCGTTCTAGGGGCCTACTGTCTAAAAAGATTCGCTTGGAATCAAACGTCTGTGGGGTGCTGGCACATCACCACAACTTTGTGGCCGTGCGTCGGGGCAACCAGTCGTCTCCAGTCAGGCAGCGCTTACTGTATTTAATTATCCGGCGTTGATCGTAGTTAAAGCTCGAGTTTTCCTCCAAATGGGGGAAATTTGGTATTGTCGGAGAAATCTTTTTCGACAACAAGAAGATTTTCCGACAGTCTAAAATTGAGGGGTGGAGTCAATTGCCGGCAACGAAGCCACTGAAAGTTGAACTGTTTGTTGTCTGTGTGTTTCTGCGTGTTGCTTATTTTGTTTGCGCAAATGACAATCTTCAGTCTGTTGTCGATGTCTCTAGGTTTAGCGTTTATGAATAGCATTACCACCAAATGGCACTAAGCGATCGAGCGGACTAGGCCTATGTTGTACAGGCCTATATTGTGATTGTCAATAACTGAACGAAAGCAGAACGAAACATTTAGTGATTTAAGCCCATAGGCCTATAGGTTTATCTATACATAGGCCGCTGTAGGCTCGATGGAATAGGCCTATAATAAGTTGAAGACGCTAATTTTCACTCTGGGTGGGTGTGTGCGTGTGTGCGATATGCAAAAGTCAAGGTCATAAGTTAATGATCTGCAGTGTAAGTAAAATATCACTGCTAGCATATTATGGTGCCAACCTTCTCTAAAAACTATAGGCGCTATAGGATAGGCCTAGTCCCTGGGTTAAATGCTGCAGACTCGTCTCAGGATATTGGAGTAGACCTACTAGCTTTACTCGCTTTCATATTGATCAAAGACGTGCAAACAAGTCCAATCAAACCGACGCAGAAACAAATTTTATAGCATAGAATAGCTGCGATGATGACAGATCGGAGACAATCATTCAAGGTAGGCCCCTAACACAATAATTTATGGTATGGAGTCACTAAATTTACTAGATTAAGCATGTCAGAGTCGTCTGCAAGATTAGCACAGTCCAATCAACAAAGTTTCGAACAGGTTAGATTTCAAACAGTGAAGCACGTGGCCAGCAAATGCTAATAAAATTCCGATGGCGACTCAGAGCCGAATTAATCTCGGCGGAGCATAGCGTAGCGTAGAACACTTTGTAAGGGGTGTTTAGAAGCGTCGTATGAATTATTGTGACATGGAGTCTGATAGAGAAGTCAGCTTAGCATTAGTTATTGTAACATTTAAAATAAGGAAGTTTGCTTTTGTGTTGTTTACAGCTTAGCCTAAATATTCAGATAAGTGGAAACAAGAAGCCCAGATGTCGCTAAGAAAAGCCGATCGTACCGCCTACGTCCGAAGCCCAGCGTCCGACTTCCAATCACAGAGAAAAAAACTACTTCTCAGAGGTGACACAGTACGTTCCATGCAGGCTATGTTTTATGGAACGTTGCTGACGAAAGCCATAATTAACGCCAGTATAACACACGTCGCGCGCGATGACACGCGGTCGTCTTTCCAGGCGATATAAACAGCTGCAGTCGTAAATAACCAACAGAAATATCGAACGCAGGTTTCGCAAATTTTGCTCACAATAAAAACGCCTTGCTGTCGCAGTTCTGGCCTTTAAGGTCATCCAAGGTCGATGATTTCCATCTCATCTGAAATAGTCTATGTCACTTCTTATTGGTGATTAATAGTAACCTCTGCCCTATCTCTCACCGTTTCCGACATAGACTACGGCCATTTATAGCTTAAAACTTTTCACTGAAAATTGCGGCCAAACCGCTGCAGAAGGAGACATGTTACTATTGACGAGTGATTGCAATCCCGGGATTGAATCCTCAATCCCGGGATCCGGGATTGAATTCTCAATCCCGGGATCCGGGATTGAGAAATTTATAATCCCGCCGGGATCTCTGGATCCCGTTTAGGAATTAGTTTTTCAGATTGGTCCTTATTTTGGTATCCTTAATTAACTTACTTTATGCATACAATGTAGTATAGGCTCCTAGGGAGGGTATATCTAAACTGTTGAGAGTGACAGCGACTGCCAAAATAGGCTACAAATTAGGCCTATATGACTGCACAGCACGAAGTATAGGCGTAGTACTCTAGCGCACATAAAATATTTTATTCATCACAAGGCTAAATTTTTTATTTCTATTATGTAACACGCAAAAAAAGTATAATTTAAACCAATTTTTGTAATCCCAAAATCCCGGGTTTGGGACGCCGCCATCCCGGGATTCAAGATTGGCGAAAAAGGCTTGAATACCGGGATCCTGGGATTCGGGATCCCTGGATTGCAATCTCTATTGTCAGTCTATAGGAATTAGTTGCCAGTTGCCGATCATCCGATAGCATCATCGCCGATCGATCCACTACGACTTACCGTTTAGCCACAATACCGTACGATTGGCATACCATAGTGCGTTATGACCCTTCAAGTTTTACATTGAATTTCTTACCGCCCGCTCCATTCAAGCCTTAGTTTGAAAAATGTTCCACTTGCACTGTAGGCCTATGGCTGAGATTTTGCATGCCTGAGTTTAACACATATGATAATTATTTGTGTAAAAGTTTGCCATATGACTTACCCGTTAGCTAGGGTACATCCGTTACAGACAGACGGACGGACAGACGTACAGACGACAACCATGCCGACAGCTCGACCTTGCTAGTACGGTCAGCTAAAAAAACTTTAAAATCCTAACATTGGACTTTTGAGGTTTTAAAGATTATTTCAAAAACCTAACAGCTTTCTTTCAGACCAATTTTCCAGCCCTGCCCTGGATACAACAAGAAATTTGAGCCAATGCTCACGAGACGCGCGAAAGCCTATTGCAGTTCCTGATCGCAGATATTTTCGCGATCTATCTCTTTCTAGCCATTTCGTCGGAATTCACCCTGGAAGTGTGCGTCGCGGCCGAAGATACAAAAATCAGTAAAACCCCGTTTTTGAGAGTTCAGGGTCTTTCATAGTCATCGATATTGATCAGACTAAAAAGCTCGTCACTATGCTTGTTGCGATAGACAGCATGCCCATGCCTATCTGCAACCGTTTTCACGAAAGACTGGCCAACAGCGGTAAAATAAGGACTTTTAGGAGGTACCGCTTTTTGATGCCCTCGTGCGCAGGTTTCCTTGAACATAGAAAATCGGGACTTGGACTGTCGAAATCTACGTTCAATGCTAAAAATTTCATATGCAGCTTGTCCTTCTCTATCTCTATTGATTTCAGCGCAATTCGCTCTTGAAATGTGTCTCACAGCCCAAAATCGCCAAAAATTCCATAAAACCTTTATTCTGGTGTTAAGGGTCATCCAAGGTCAATTGTTCTCGGTGCCAATCGAAAGCCGTGTACGACTTCCTATTAGTGATTTATAGTAACCCAGGTCCTATCTCGCACCGTTACTGAGATACAGCGACTTATTGGCTAAAAATCGCGAATTTTTCCACCCCCTCTCATTTAGCGCCCTCGCTGAAGGCGACTGTAAAGATTTGGTGATCCTAGCAGCAGCTGGCACCGTCTTTGACTGATCCACCCGTGTGACAGACAGACGGACGAACGGACGGACGGACGGACAGAATTGCGATGGTTAAGACGCGCTACAGCAGTACCTGCTTTCGCGCGTAAAAATTACAAACTACGATACGAATCCAACACGATATAATTATCGACTCGAGTTTCACCACACAGCCATGCTCACCACGTTATGTTATGTTTATCGTTTAGAACTTTGGAAGCGCGGCAAGATGGCGGCTTATGGCGTTGCTGGTTACCGGCAGATTATTGAAAGCGTCGAACATCCGGCCAGATGGAAGGAGAAAACCTTACAAGCAGGTTGATTGGCTTGTTATTCCTATACATTGTGTTGTCAGTTGTATATAAGTGATGGATTGGTTAGGTTTTACTTTCGCTAGTAACTAGCACATGCGGATCCGGGAATTTTGGGTCCGCTTCCGCAAAACTAAGCCGCCAGGCGTCTGCGACCGCGTCCGTGTCCGCACTGCGAGCAACATGATAATGTTTAAAATATACTGGAACTTAGTGCCAGCCTTTAACAATGTGGCACGTGCAAAAAAAACTGCAAATGCAAGTGGAATTTTGTAGTATTATTTTCACTAGAAAGTAAGAACGTTGCAGTAAGGAAATTTGTTTTTTTTTGCAGTGAGCGTCCGGTCGGGAAAGACATCAAAAATTGCGTTTGCGACTGCGTTCGCAAAATGCTTGCAGACGCGTGTCCCGTCTGTGGATGCGTCCGCGTTCGCACATCTCTGGTTGGGTTGCTGCTGTTTTGTTTATCACAATTCTTTTAATGTATCCCACGGTTAGCGCAGGTGTTTTGGTTCCGTTGCAGTTGCATGATGGGAATTCCAGGGGAATGGTTGAATGGCAATCGCCGTAGCACAATTTTCCTGCAATTGCCGTCATGCATCTGAAACTAAACCGGAACACCTGCGCTGACCGATCATCAAGTGAATTGTGATAAACGAATAATCAGTGCACATTCGCACTAGAATTTTATTTTTACTGCGGTCGCAATGCAGCCATATTAACCCCAGCTCTGTCACTAGCTCTAATCAGTTCATTCATGGATAGACTCGGAAGCGGCTCATCAACTTCTTTCTCACTCGTAGGTAACGGTACACCGAATGGACAGAATGAACAGTATCTGGTGAGAATAATAATAGAAAAATAATGAAAACTCATAGTATTTGAATTTGTAGCATTACAAAGCGAAAAAATCATGCTGTTCTAAATTTTGCTCGCTTAGGCTCGCTTCTATGTATTGTCGCTTGCTCACCAGAAAAATCTTGCTCACTCTTTGCTCTTTCTGTTTCTTGCTTGCTGTCTCTCAGTCGCTCTCACTTTCAGGTCTTTTCGTGGACAAACCGAAGAAGTTTTATAGGTACATTAGACAGACACAAACACTGAACAGTCGAGATACAAGATACAAGTTGCTCTCTTGAATTGCAGCTTTACTGCACCTACCGCATTAGGCATTAGGCAAGAGGTTGAACAAATTAGGACTAACATTTTTCATTCAACTTTTTTACTCAACATTTTAAAACACTTTTTTTTACATTTTTTAATGTTAATTTTTTTTCGAAAGTTTTTTTTTAAATCTATGTGCTTGCAAGTCTGGTCATTTTCTAGTGCATGTAAATTTGTAAAACTTTTTGTGGCCACAGAACCCCCTAGGGTTGAAATATGGTCTTTCATAATAGTTGATATTTTGGGTCAAAATGCACATACAAAACTTTGTAGTTAGTGGACCAAAGCTTACTAGACTTTTTACTCAACATGGCAGGAATTGCTGTAGAAACATTAGTTTTCCGATTTCAGGTATCTCCATCCATTTTGGAGATTATCGTGGTCAGAGTCTGATGTTGTCCAAAATCATGCAAAATTTTTGAATGTTTTTGACCCCAAATTTTGTTTGATAGGCTCGTAAATTTTGGGACATAATTTTCAAAAATTCGTAATAAGTCATGATAGTGACACACCATCATTGACCAATCAGCTGGCTAATTGAGTGGCTGCTAACACTATGGATGCAGCCACTATGGGTGCAGAGCAGGGTTGGCTTCCAGTCACTGCCTGTTGTTTGTAACTGAATGATGCCAAATTCTGCTGCCCAGCAGCTGTTGATTCCAGACATCAAATGTTTAACTGCAGTGTTTGTCATTGCAGCCGGGCCAGGCAGGGCAGATGTGAAGTCCTTGGACTCAGCTGGCGGCTATGCTTACTGTAACAGTGATCTACTCAATTCCACTACCAGAAACCGCTTCATTTACTGGTCAGTTGTTGCCGTAGTACTAGTAGTAGTAGTTGTAGTAGTAGAATTGTAGTAGTAGTAATCATCATAGTAGGTTTTAGTAGCAGTAATAGTAAAAGACAAGTAAGTATAATGACTTGCAGATGAGAAATAACTTCATTTGTTGGTTGGTACTTCGATTCGTGATAGTCGGCAGGCAGGTATAAACCATCCTGGTATGTGACTAGCCACTCACGTATCAGCAAAAACTGGGACATAAACAGGCACACAACAGGATGCACTAGCCTTCATATCTGGTCTCACAGTGGAGACTGGTGTCTGGCTGAGGGCTAAGGAAAACGAGATCTGAGCCACATTATGTGTTTTCTCTCTCGGCAAGGATCTTACTTTTCATTTATGCTGCCACTACTGCTACTGCTATTACCAGAGCAATAGCATCGGCTGCTACTAGTTCTCACTGACTAATACCACTATCACTTATACCTCCAGTCCGTCCACCATCACTGATACATGACCACCACTACTGTGTATGTGACTGTGTGTTATCAGGAGGACATGTCATGTTGTGCTGGAGCTGGTTGAAGTGTGTTTGGACTTTGATCTTCAGTCCAATCAGCTACGTCTGCGGTTCAACGGGTCACCAGTTGTCGGTGTGTCTATACATGAGACAAGTCGGGATGTTGTCTGCCTTGTGACAACAGCCAGCAGTGTGCACAGGCTCACGTTCACACACCCTGTACTGCTCCATTCGCATGTGAGTGGTTACTGTAGTTGTAGTAGTAATAGTCTAGTTGCAGTTGTTGTATAACATGTAGATGTAGTGTGTCTTTTAAAGTCAGACAGATATGTAGACTTGCATTTGCACATTCATCACTGCTTAATAGTTTTAATTTCACAATGTTGTGTGGCAGCAGATTTGGGGTGAGGTGGAAGACTTTCCTTCTGCCTGTTCTGCAGTTTATCAGCAATGGTTAAAGTATGGGGGAATGCATTTCCTCCACCTATAGTTTTTAGTCCAAAGCATTCCCCCAACTTAAGTTTTCAAAAGACACAGCCAAAGCCACCAGCGGGACCCAAAGCCAAACTAGCATTCCCCCACCTCAGTATTTTTACTTTTACCACTGCTTATCGGTACATTCAGAAGTGCAAGTATTATTTAGATCAGACTGCATTTGCCATACTTAACGAAAAAATAAATGTGGCTTTTTTATCTGGCATGGCGTAGAGTTGCCTAAACTCTGTAGGTTGTCCGTCAAGCCTAACTTGTCAGCTACTGCTACTATTAGTACTATTACAACTACAACGGCAGCTACTACTGCTATAATATGTGTACATCTGTGTTTGTACTAGTACTATTAGTAGATATTATGTATTCGGTCTGCTGTTTGTGTCTGTGTAGGGAGTAAATCGTCTGAGTCTGGAGCCGAGCCTGATGTCAGTATTTACCGACACATCCATCCATCGATTAGAGGATGCTGCTAACACTCTTGTATTCAACGTGTCGGCCACTGCTGGTGCTACTGGGGTCACTCACACTGGGAGTAGCTATTATCATGTGATGACTGCCGGGTCATACCTGGCTGATGACTCGACAGCTGTCTTTGCCATCGCACTGCACAATGCTGGCCTGCTCATTGTCAAGCTGCCTCCGATTGGCTCTCGAGGTGATTGGTTGTTGTAATATTAGTGTCAGTAGTTACCAGTACTAATATTAGCAACTTGGTAATAGCAGCTGCTGAACCTCAAACTTTTGTCAGATGTCTCATACGTTTTTTTGTATTCTGCTAACACCAGTCTGCTGTCACTACCATGTGTCTGCACAACTTTTACCTCTCGTGATTTTAGCACTGCAGCCCCGCAGTCTGGAACTCGCCCTTTCTAGCAGTTCCAATTCTACCTCTGCACGCATTTTCTGTCGCTTCCTTAAAACTCAATAATGGGTGACTTTAAATTTCGCTTAGACCTAAGTTATAAACTATAGTTTTAGACCAAAACTGGGTTTAAAACCTAATTAATGCAAAATTTAAAGTGACGATTAAATCCGGTTTTAAGTAGGGTTTTAAACCGGACGCTTCCGCTGAAACCAAAGTTAAAACCAAACGTAATACGAAACTTTGGTTTAAAACCAAACTTAATCTGAACAATCCAGTTTCAAACCTGATCTCCGTAATGCATTGAGATAGGCGTTTCTTCTTAAAGACTAGTCTTTAGGTTTAGTTTAAAACCAAAACCACTTTAACTTAAGATGAGTGACGATTAAATGATAATTAAGATGATAATTTAAGATAAGTTTCTTTCAACGCATCTGAGTACTAGACAGATTCACCAGTTATATAATATCTGTGTATCGTTTGCATATTTATAGGGTACCAAGGAAGTAGGTTTTCGGTTTAAAACTTAAGTTTAAAACCGAGTTTAAAACTGAAGTTAATCTGAGCATTGGTTTAAAACCATACTTTAGAGTCCAGGTTAAGGTTTGGTTTAAAACTATAGTTCAAAACTTAGGTCTAAGCGAAATTTAAAGTCACCTAATGTCAGCTAAAGTTTTAGGCACTATTGGTAGTTGCTAATTGCTTTGTAAACAAGTGATTAGTACAATTAATTTTCCTTTGGAAAAGCCTGTAAATGTTGAAATTATTAGGCCACTCGTGTGCTAGTAATTATTTCAGGCCTTATAGTTTTGTATTCTTTTCTTTTTTCTTTCTTTTTTATTTTCCACTTTTCCTCTGAAACCTGACAGCACCCCAATACCAAAATTGCAGGGAAGGACCTTAACTGAAGTTGCCTGGAAGGAACTGAGGCCAATTTCAGCAAAATTCATTAAGGGGTTTCGGAGGGAGGGCAATTTGTCTATTCAAAATGGGCATGCAGCTGCACACCCAACGATGCGGAATGATACATATGGTATATAATATATCCATTCATTAGGCAGAGTCACCATGTAGTCGGGTGCGTGCTGTGTGTAGACCACTGGTAATACAGTTGTGTTTATGCTTTGTGACCTCATGGAATTGTCTTGATAAATTTTCTGAAATCAAATGTTCAGTCTGAGATGTTTGAAACAACAAGTTCCTATTGTTTTGTAATGTAGTAAGTCATTATAAGTTGTGTATGAGCATGAGTAGAACATGGTTTAATTTGGTGGTGTGTAGATGGTGCAAGCCAGCGTGAGATCAAACAGTCTGTTATGTCTCGTCTCTGGGGCGGACTGCCGTCTATTATCAGGTCTCTACTCTTAGTTTACTAGTGGCAACCAGTTGTGTGTTGAAGAATGGCAACAACTGTAGAGCTAGTGTACATCAAATAAACCATACGGTGTCCAACTGGTTATTAGTTGCAGTAGACTTATTTGCTGCAATTCACTTCTTATCAGTTTTGTCAATTGGCTGAATTGGGCCATACACGACTCGCCAATTAATCTTTTTAAAGGGAGGGAATCATCTGAAACATCAAATTTTTTTATTCTCCTCTCACCGCTAAGCACATTCTCTTAGATTGTACAGTTTGTTTTGAACATCAGAGATACTTTGGAGCTGATAACTGTAAGTTTTTGAAAATGTTGAATCTTGAAACATCATTGCTTTTATTCAAGACACAAACTTGTATCATTGTAAAATGAGGCAATGAAGACATTAGTGTATGCCTTCATCAATAGCCAAATTGACTACTGTAACAGTGTGTTCACCGGCATCAGTGGTCAGTTGCTCCAGAGGCTGCAAGCCATCCAGAACGCCGCTGCCCATCTCATCACTGGGGCCAGAAGATCTCAACATGTGACACCGATACTGCATCAGTTGCATTGGTTACCAGTACAGCAGCGTATTCTTTTCATGACGGCTGTGTTTTTGTATAAGTGTCAGCACCATATGGCTCCGTCTTACCTGTCGACATACTGCATCCAAACGTCATCACATGACGGTTGGTGTCACCTTCGCTCTGCCGTATCTGGACAACTATCTGTTCCACGCACGACAACGAACTACAGTGACCGCAGCTTTGCTGTTAGCGGTCCAGTCTTGTGGAACAGTCTGCCAGCTGCATTTCGATTAGACATGTCACTCTCCATATTTCGTAGGCGGCTGAAAACATTCTTCATGACAGAAGCTACTGACAGTGTATAACAGTTGACTTGGCACATTTGCTGCATTTCTTTTCTTCGAACTTGCACCATATAAATGTCATTAATAATAATAATAATAATAATTGTATATAATGTTGTTTTTATATTAGCTTAATAGCCTTGATTTTACCAAGCTTTTTCTTGTCTTTTGACACATTTTGACACAGTTAAATTCTTTTAACAACTTATAGTATTGAGTGGTCTGTTTTCGTAAAGTTTTGTCAGCTTTTTGAGTTATTGTTTTCATTCAGTGAAAGCCACTATGAGTTTACTAGCTCGGCAGTCATCCCACAAACTGCAGATTACAGAATATGCTGATGCTACAGTGTTACTGTGTGTCCATTTTGTCATGGTTTAGGTTGTTAAACGAAGTTCGGATTTGCGAACTTCGAATTTCAAGTTCAAATTTTTATTCGTTTTTCAGCCCATCGACATTCGAATCCAAGCATCACTAATTAGATGCAGACGGTTTTGCCTTGAAAGTGGAGTGCTGTTACTTCAGCGGTGCACTGTGTGACGATTACTTTGTTCTCTGCCAGCTGTTAATTCAAGCAACGCCCGCCACGTGTTTGCTTACTTCTCCCCTCCCCTCCCTGCATACCACCACAGTGTTCAATTACTCTCCATCTTGCACTGCGCCCCTGGCCCGTGTTGTATACTGATGCAAGCTATCAAAGTGACAAATTTTGGTGTCCCAGACACAAAGCAGACATCAATCCATGGCAATAGAGTGCAATAGACATGGCTTGACGTTCTAGCTGATTGCACTGTTGATAGACTGCTTCCCGGCATGTGGCATGCGTGCTGTGCTGTGACCTTCATCTCGCCCCACAGTGCAGACATCAAATTGCTTAAACTTTTCCACAACTATATAAACGAAGTTCGAATTTAATCCGAATTTTAGCGGTTAAAATTCGAATTTGGAAAAAAAAACGAATTTAACATCCCTAGTCCCAGTACTAGTTACAGTAACTGCTACTACTACTACATGTACTGCTGCTGCTGCTGCTGACTACTGATTTCATTATGGTTGTACAGAGGCAGCAGTGAAGCTGATAGTAATACCACGGTCTCCCTGTGTGTTCATCCGGTCAAAAATGACATTGGCATCTTTGCTGTTTGTCGTAACAGTCGACTTCGCATGTGGTCTGCCTCAGTAAGTAATGTACACTGCTCTTTGTTGTAAGTAAGTAACAGTGTCTGCTCAAGCTGCATTGGAAGTGGTGAGTGACTGGCACTGTGGTGTTTATGCCAATAGAAACAGTTTCCTAGAAAAACTGACAGTACAAGTTCGAGCCAAACTTTCACATTTTATGTTTATTTGCTGAATTATTGGGCTCTGAAGGTGGTTGTTATCAGGAATAAAATTTTATCGAATCGGACTCATCGTTCAAGATTTATCACATCATGCTGAAAAGTGTTACAGATGGAAAAAGATGATGCGACATGAGTGAACACGTGTATTTATACGTAAATGACAATTGGCTAATTTCAACATACTAATCAGTTGATATCGATTAATTATGGGCAAAATGGTTGATAATCGGTCATTGCCGATTATTGGCCAATTATCGGTGCATCCCTACTGTTTATATCTGTAGCTGGTTATCGGTACCAGTATTACATTCGTTGTAGAATTCTGTTCATAATTGTAACATTGTTATCATACCAAGTGTATACCTGTGTTTTAGACATACGAGTGCATTCTTGTCCACTAATCTACCATGTCCTGATTTTTGGTGTTTTGCACAATATGTATATAGCGTTGGCTGGTTATTGTTGTTAAATGGGTCGTAACGTGTTTTACTGTTATTGCATAATTTGTGAATTATTTGTGTTTCAGACATATGAGTGCATTCTGTCCGCTGATCTACTTGATCATGTGCCTGATGTTCTAGATGCTGGGAAACCTGCTGTCGGTAAGTGCATACCATGGCTTAGGGTGGTGTCAGTGCCTTAAGGTATGGTGTACCATCGAACACTTATTTTGCAGGCAGTATGCTGTACCGTCAGCTTTTTTATGTCACAATGGCAGTGCACTGTGCTGCCTGTGTGGTTGATTTTGTGAACTGCTGTGCACCAGGGGGGTGTTCCTCAAGCTCAAAGTACACTGGAGCTTATTTTTAGGGTTTGGAAAACCTGAAAATTTCTGGAAATTATACAGATGTCAGGGAAATGTAGGGATTTCAGTAAAAATCTGGGAATTGTCAGGAAACAATCTTATCAGGGAAAATTGTCCAAATACTTCTCTGCTGAATGTTGCTCACTTATGTTTTAGTTGTATTATTTATATCTGTGTTATATCTGAGTTACTACTAGGGTTAGGTTACCCTAGTTGAGTAACAGTTAAAATAGTCAGGAGTGCTGCGAACCATCAGGGAAATGTCGGGCAATTTTATTTTGTCTGGAGACTGGTCATCCTGTATTTTTAGGCCCTGGACCCCAGTGTGGCAGCTCAGTGATGTGTCCTCTGACAGCCTAATTGGTGGGAGAGAAGGATATCCTCTCATCATTGCCACTTTTTGATCAATGTCCTTATTAGTATCAGTTTGTCCAAAGATGTCAGCAGTAGTTTGCTGATGATTGCTTGTGCTGAGTAATGACTGACTTTTTTATCGTAGTGTGACCTGGTAGTTATTTTTACTTTGCATCATATAGACCATTTTGTCTATTACACGGTGTTATGATTATGTCAACTGGTGTTCAGCATGTGATATTATTATTTAATTGTTATGCTGTGTTGTTACTTGTTTAACAGGCATGCAACATGTGATCCGCAAAGCAGTTGGTAGTTTCGGCGAAGCACTGTACCTGGCTGTCTACCTGTCATTCGCTAACAAATCACAGGTAACACACAAACAGATAGACAGTTAGCTCACGCTTGTACATGCTGTTTTATTGGTTTTGTGGTCTACATATTTGATCTCATATCAGCCTGCCCAGCATTGTAAGAGTCAGTGGTGATTTCTACCAGTACATTGGGTTGCAACTCTATTTGCCTGAAAATATCAAATGTCATGTATTTTTGCTGAAAAATGCCAAATTTTTATCAGTACCATTTACGACAAAATCATTTGCTACTGCATGCCAAACTGATGCCAGAATTGAGTGTTATTGTCAGTTTAGGAAATTTAATGCCACATTTGAAGAAAATTGCAAAAAAGTGCTGTAATGCCAAATGAAAAGTTTTTACAGCGAAGTTTCTTGAAAATTTATGGCTTATTTGGCATTTTGAAATGCCAGCAAGCACCCATTCTGACACATCAGCGAAATCCACCAACAACTCATGTCTGTGGCCTTTTGGTTTTTATGCTGTGTACAAAAGTAGCTTTTGCATTTGTTGAACTGTGGGGACTTATGCAGGTTTGTGAGTGAGTCTGGTTTGTGAGACTTAAGCGTGCTTACAGCAATGTGTCTGTCTGTGTATTTGTCTGTCAGTCTGTCTCAGAGTAGCATTTAGCAATTGTGCCACTGGCATCCCTATCCACTACCATACAGATGGTGGTGTCTTTGTTCCAAGATGTCTGCATGTGTAGACCAAAGTGCAGGCTCTGGTCGTTCTACTTCTTTTCGCAGATGACTGTGCACTAGTTGCCCACACGCTAGCAGATGCACAGATCCTGTATGATTGGTTCAACAACATTGCCAGATGGTTTGGATTGACTGTCGCTTGAAGAAGACTGAAGCCCTGTGTCAGTCATATCCGCCACACCAGACTGCATCAGCCAGTATTACGGCCAGCAGTGATGGTGCCTTGAAATCCGTCGATAAGTTCTGCTACTTGTGCAGCTTCTTGCCCAACACTGTCTCAGCAGACAGCGACATCACATTCTGTCTCGCCAAGGCAGGCAGTGCATTCGGCAAACTCCAGTGGCGATTGTGGACAGTGCATGACATATCACTGAAAAAAAGATTGCTGTTTACCAAGCTGTGGTGCTGACAACATTGCTGTATGGCTGCGTGACTTGGACGCTCTACTGTCGATCAATTCAAAGATTGGACCAGTTCCATCTTTGCTGTCTGCACAAGATAGCTCATGTCAAGTGGCAGGATAGAATCCCCAACACAGGTGTACTGAACGTCTGTGGTATCATGGGCATAGAAGCTTTTCTGCTTAAAGCCCAGTTACGATGGGTTGGTCACATTATGCGCATGCCGGACAGTTGAATCCCAAAGCAAGTATTTCTTGGACAATTGGCAGTGGGGAAGCATCTGCAATGTGGGCCAGTCCTGCGGTACAAAGACACTCTGAAGGTCAACGTGAAGCAGTGTAACATTGACCCATCAACTCTGAGCAGTGACACAAGATTGTTTAGCCTGGAGATCTCTGTGCTATGGAGCAGTCAACCAGTTTGAAGACTCGTGAGTCGAAGCTTTTGAACACAAAAGAGCAGTCTAGAAAGGGGCTCAACCTTGCAGCAACCTCAGCACGTGGCCGTGTGACAGCTGCTCCCACACCTGCAGCTCCAGAATTGGACTCCATGCCTGTCAACAAACACGTCAGTGATAAGCGATTCGTCGTTCTTCGATGGTGCAGTCCATGGCTGTCTGTTTGTGTAGTTTGTAGTCTATCACTGGTCTGCGAGAGTTTTGCATGCTTACAGCAGTGTGTTTGTGTAATTGTTTTTCTTTCTGTGTGTCTCTGCGCAGTTTGTGGTTTATCGTCTGGTCTACGAGAGTTCCCAGTATGAGTTTCAACACATCATCACGCTCTTCTGTCCCGAGGTTTGTATGCACCAATCTCAGTTAGCAATTTATCACCAAATTACAGCCACTGTTAGTTGAATTGTTGCTGAATCTCTGCTGCCTTCCTTCGAACGATTTCAGTTTAATGCTAGATGTCACCACTCGCCACGGTGTCCCAAATATGCAGAATTTATCAGGACCCTTAGGGCCCTCATCTCTGTTCATTAACCTGTCTTATTGTTTTCCGATGTTTGCCGCTTTCTTGATGTACCAATATATATGACATATTTGGCATTTGTACTGTCCGTCGTAGTAAACTATTGATTGACTGTATACAGGGCATACTGTTGGACTTTAATTCTCTGCTACTCATGTCTCATCAGCTTGTAGCAGCAGTGTAGTTGTTGCAATAGTATTTGTACTAGTACTGGTAGTATGTGATTACTTGCATGCAGGGCACACTGCTAGACTTTCAGTTGTCAGCTACTCATGTCTGGTCATCGTGGCTCAACCCAGCTGGAGAGATGGCTGTCAGATATGCTCCTTTTATCGAGTAAGAGCCAGGAGTTGTAGTACTGCTAGTGGTAATTGTGATAGTGGCGGTGGCAGTGGTATTGGTCACAAAGTTGATCCACTGGACCTGGTTCGTAACTGGATTATGACTGTCTGCGGGCAGGTAAGCCATCTCATTAAGTAATCAGCCATCCAGGTTGACTCAGCCTTTTGCACTCAACAGTCAACATGCATTGCATACAAATCTTGGAAGTGGAAAGTCACATAATTTAGAATACAAATTTTCAAGGCCAGGAAGGTCATGCAATCGGGCCTAGGTCCTGCAAAGTCATCGAAACTAAAGCAAATATTTGAACAGCATTTTAGACCCAGGTGCATGTTTTCAACCTTTACGTACATTTTCACTGTCCACTGCCAGACAAGATTGACTTGCATTATTCTGTGTATTTACAATTGTTAGTTGGAAATGTCCGTCTTACATGCGTAAAAAGTAATTATGTTGGTAAATGTATATGAAAATCTTACTTTTTGATATCTGCTCAATTAAACTGTCCCGGAAAGACGTGGAAGATGAACATAAATGGTCCGGGAAGTGGAAAGTCATGGAAAGCCACTTACAGGGTTCTCTGTGCACCCAGGTCTTTGCACTGTGTGGGTGATAAAATGAGTGTTAGCTGTTAGATTGAGTCCTAATTAGTGGCGATGGTGATAATCCCCCTTGCTAAGTCGAGAAGTTGGCAGCTGGTTGGCATTTGTGCTACATTCATCAAATGAATCAGGTGAACTCTCGCATTTGCCTTGCCGTGATGTGAGTAAGCTACCATTAACATTATTTCCAATAACTCTATCAATTCTGGTTCACTATCGACAAATTTTGGTACGCAGAATTGTCATATTATCAGGACTTAATAGCTCTTGTTACTTTGTGACAAATATTGTGTGACAAATATTGTCCTGATTACATGATGATTCTTTGTACCGAAATTTGTCGACATTGAACCATGATTGTTGGAAATTGGAATTATTTGAAAAATAGTATCTGGCATTTGTTTTTTGAGGCACAGGTTATTAGTAGTGGCATCAGCAGTAGCACTGGCGGTTGGTGTGTTTATAGTGCATGAAGTACATGGTAGGCTTGCTCATTTTGTTTGTTAAATTTGATTTTTTGGTCTACATATAGTAGTTGACAACTAGTTAACCACTTGGGCACTGCTGGCAGTTGTCCACATTATACATGGCTGTCAGTTTACGATTTACGTTGAAGTAGCTCTGCTGTTAATGTATTTTTGATCGATTGACTGACTAGCTGATTGACTGATTAGCTGCTTGATTTGTCCAGTGAGAATCAGCATACAAGTCAGTGGATGGACGCAGTACAGGAGCCCACAGTCAGGAATCACGTTGACACTTACTCTACATCAGTTCTTGATCCACGAGAACTCCACATTGAACAGATCTTTGCTCCCAACAGATTTGATGTCCTCACCATTCTACGTGCTCTCAATGTAAGTTTTAGTAGTAGTAGTCGTCGTTGTTGTTGTTGTTGCAACAGTAGCAGATCTTTGCTCTTAGCAGATTTGAGGTTCTCACATGCTTTGCAGTTTGGATATATGTATGAGTTCTCAAAGTTGTTGTGGCTCATTATTCAGCAGTCTCATTGGGTCCAATTATGATTGCTTTGGTTGCTTGCCCATATTGACTTGGAAGTGAAAAGGCATAGAAAAATCAAAATTGGTGTTAACGTTATTCAGGTGTTTCGTTATTTATCTCAAAAGTCAAGGTCATTGGATTCAAAGTGATGCATACCTTGTTTGTATGATTACTTACAACTGGTGGGTCATGCGCCAGTTGGATGGGATTTGCTTACTCATGCATTTGTGGTTTAACGGCAATGGTACATATAGATAAATATGTAAAAAAAACTTACCAGTTCACAACTGTGTGTAAGGACGATGTGATGATATCAATCCTCTAAAACAGCAAAAATCATTTGGGTAACCTTAGATGGGGCTATGCATATGGCTTCCTTACAAGCTGACTTTACACTGTGTCTCAAAAAAAAGCATGTGACTACATTTTTTGCAATAACTGGAACAATGAATGTCCGATTATAATAATTTTTGGCACACTTATTAATGAGACTATATGTCATCGAATGGTGGTTTCATTTCCCACCTCATCTATTTAGTGCAACTGTCTTACCTTGGGAAATCACAGA
>Ga0209367_1002795_pt1 | contig 23337 bp, 10 predicted proteins | sample WorMetLIZISLAND2_FD_187412 | JGI IMG/M metagenome (GOLD analysis project Ga0209367, IMG submission 187412) | Marine gutless worms symbiont microbial communities from Max Planck institute for Marine Microbiology, Germany - Olavius geniculatus... ... | reverse complement strand
CCTTGGGGCAGCCCACAGTGAAGATTTCGTGATCCTAGCTTGCACCGTTTTGATACAGATCACGAGTGTGACAGACAGACAGACAGACAGACGCCCAGACGATGGCAAAGACGCGCGAAGCATTCTGCTTTCGCGCGTAAAAACGACAGAAAAAAATACAGAAACAGAGCAGAAACCGTACAAAAATTAACTTCTTATGCCGTAATTGACAAAACTGCCCGCGGGTGGCATATTTAACGTTAAACCTTCTTTATGCGATTCGATCACGCTACATTTAGCATTTTGCCCCATTTTTAGATATACGGTGATACGAGTTGCACGATACGATGAAGATTGAAAACTTTCACGTTCTTCCGTCGTTTCACGTCCAGAAATTAATATCACGCCTCATTCTGCAGTTTAACGTTAGTGGCTTCAATTTTTAACTAGCTTGGTAAATTGTGCATAGCGATTCTTCAATTTTTGTACAATGTAATCAATACATTTCTTTACTTTTAACCAAATATTTACTTTTTCGACTTTACCGCAAACCATTTCTATAAGTTTTTGTCTTTCACAAAAAATACGAAAATATTTATCGTAATTATACTTTGAAAAATGCGTACTTTACGTATTTAGCCTATCCTATTTCAGCGTAGAATGTAAAAAACGTAACAGCCAAAATGTCGGCGTTGAGTGCCGATGTAATATGCGATCGTCCGTCCAGTTGCCGAGCGTCTCAAGCGTTGACAGTAAATTAGATCATTGCACAAACCGCGCGATACGCGATATATGAGTCATGTCTTCAAGGTTTTGGACGTAATCGTTTGACGTTAAAACTAAAAATTGGCACACCAGTTACAGTGTTCTGTAAAATTTCCGCATATTTTGCAATCAAACTTTATTAATTGATATTGTAAAACTAAGCCATGCTGCTTCGCGTAGTGGTTTACGAAGTTGATCCTAAATGCGCGTACAGAGCCATGTAACTGAACTGAACTGATACGTTTTAATTTTTTGACGAACTGACCAATGGGCAAGCAGGGCGAGCCCGCTGGTCATTGGTTGACGCACGCGTACGTGAGCGCAGTCACGTAAAGTAGACCACCGACGCCGTTGGACGGTGCTTACTGTAATGCATTACTGCTTGCTTATTGGTCAGTTCGTCAAAAACTAAGCCGTGTCAGTTTAGTTTAGTTCAGTTTAGTTACGTTGCTCTGTAGGCGTTTTAACATGTCCCTGCAATTCCGAAGGTGCTCCCAACTTCGGTCACGAAGTTACGACCCCTTTGTATAGGCAGCGTGTGTGCTGAAGCTGCCAGTTGTCGACCGTGTTTTCGTAGCCGGTGATAGACGAGCAATATAACGCATACGATCGTTTGTCATGCAGTCAGTCCGGTGTCGCCTTCTCGGTAGTGCAGCGTGCGTCGTTCTAAATGTTGTTTGTCTATCAACAGACTGAATGATGACAACGCGCCACCGCATCAGTCGTAAATAACGCAACTCTCCAGACACTGGCTTCCGTCGTTACGTTTTATTTACACCCTCCCCTTTCCACCATAGAAGGGCGATTTACTTCCCCATTCTAATGACCCCCGGCCCTTGTCGCACAAAAAATTTGTAAAGAATTTTAAGTATTAATATCGTTAATCTAATTTAGAGTGCCAGTGAAAAAAATTGAAAGCCGGTTAATGTACAACTAAGCTATCAAATTAAAAATTTTGTTGGCTAATTTTGGACGGACCACTGATTAAATGTGTCTAATATTATTTACAAAACAGCAAAAATGAGGTGTAGAAATCACTCGTTATGTAAATAGTAAATTACTAAGTTACTCTACAGCTGGAATAAAAATCCAATATTTTTAAAGCATTAATGCCGAAAAAAGCTAATTATTGAATTTTATCTTATATAAAAATAAAAAGAGATAGACAAGAGCAAAAACCTAACGCGCTTTCGTCGTTCTGTGAGACACAAATATTGTTGCATTTAGTTGCACCTCTAACGCAGACAAAATGCATTTTTAAAATTCCGCGCAAAACTGAAAAACTTTTGAAATTTTATTTGATGCAAGATTGTAATGTCTATCTCTGACATTATGTCTGCAGTGTTATAACAAATTGATAGCTGAAATGGTGCATTCAAGCGTGACCAAACGGACAGCACTGTAGCCTGTAGGCTTACACTACCGAACGTCGGCGACCGTGAAATAAGTGTCGGCTAAAGCGCGTCTGAAGTGCATAAGTTTGTTTAACGCTCACTTACACGACGGGCCAAACTAAACTATTGTAGTTTGTCTATATAATATTTTCGCTAAATATTAACCATTAAATTTTCCGTTCATCCGAGGATAGATTATTGTTGATTTTTGAATGTATGTTTTATGTTTTACAAGGTAGTGTAGCGATATAATACTGTATTGTGCATGCCACTGAGTAGCAAATATTTTACAAAATCTACTGGTAGAAGAATATTGTGAAAATTGGTCAATATTTAACGAAAATATGGACAATAGCTTACTTTTTTGGCCTGCCCTGTATACCTCTTCAGACCGCAGTTTTGTCTACTGCGTCCATCGGCCAGCCAGATAAAGTCGTGTAGTTGCGTGTCTGTAGCGATAAAATGGCAGCAGCAACAGTAATCTGCAGTGACTCCGTAGTGTCGCAGACAGACACAGAGTATCATTAAGAACGAATGGAGTCATTCGGACACAGTAGTGCGCTGTCTGCTGCTGCTGCTGCGGCTGGTTGGTGCGAAGCCGTTTAACGCAGCGACGCGTCAACCTGCGCATTATCCGCATTGTCACAACGTCAGTTCATCCTTCCCGGCATTCATCGCGCTGTCACTTCTCTGAGTTGCACCATGCAGAGATATAGGTGTGCCGTCGGTTTTCCCTGATCCGCTAACGTGTAAAGCATTTCTGTACGTGTTTCTGGTTGTCCGTCCGTCCCTAATAAACTTTCGTCCTCAACATTTTTCTTGCACTTAAAAAAATATCAGTGCCGTTTTTGTTCACAGTTTTGCTGAAAAAAAAACTGTTCGTTATGCTGCAGTATGGCAAGTGTGATGTAGCTATGTACAGTTGCAGGGTACAAACAATTACTGATCTACGTAAGCCCTATGCACATACATGCAAAGAACAGCAACGAACACATTGTATGCTATAAATTAAACACTTAACAATAAACGGTAAAATAATGCAACAAACGAAACTTAGTAAAATAAACAACCTATTCAACGCAATGACGTAGGAAGGAGAAACAGAAAAGTAATAAAAGTACGTACAATACACCTTACAAAGTAACTGATTCAGCTACAGATTAATCTGTGGATCGACTAGTGACAACACCTGTTTCATAGGCCTACTGCCGCACAACAGGGCGTAGAATTGTGGACTTAGGCTGGACCAAAATTTCTCGGATCTGCACGCCTCTAGTTTGCTGGGAGTACCTGGCAGGTTGAGTGGTCACGTGGTCATGTGGCGACAACGTGTGATTATCTTTTTCCGATCGAGTTGCAGGACAGGAACACCGTGCGACGCCTCTGTGTGAGGCACGTGCCCCAGTGCGTGAAGGCGTATCACGTTTAACCATACAATGCTGGCAACGGAAATCTTTCTGATGTCGCACGATATAAGTTGAGAGAAGGCGCGTAGCCTACAGAGCTACGTAACTCAAGTGAACTGAAGTAAACTGGCTCGCTTTAGTTTTTGACGAACTGACCAAACAGGCAAGGCGAGACTATTGGTCATTGGTTGACGCGTATGGAAGAGGTAAACGTAGTCAAGTAAGCTACCGACGCCGTTAGTCAGTGCCTACTGTAATGCATTAGGGTACTGCTTGCTCGTTGGTCAAAACTATGTCGGTTGAGTTACGTCGCTCCGTATGAGCCTGAAAGGTCTCTCTGTTTGGTTACCTGGTATTACACGAATTGCACAATTATAAAACTACGTTGTAGAATATGCTATTCATTGTATAACATCGTTTCTATATTTTACTTTTTTTACTATATGTTAGGTTTTGTTTTAATTTACTGAAGCAAAAGTGAATTTATTTAGATAATTAAATTATTAAATTTTACGTTATCAATGTAGATCTCAGTCGACTAACTGCTGTTTGTCGGCGCAGTAAGCTGCGAGCTGTCAACGTTATGTGACGTCATCTCACGCATCAGCGACTCAGCTTTGTGTGTGGTCTTCGTGCGTGGTCACTCGTCGCCTGTCAATCATCTCATCTTGCTTCAGCGCCTGGCAAATCCTTGTTTTCGCCGTTCATATAGGATTTCCTTTTAGCAAGATAACCCACAACAGCGTTGGTCTGCCGGCGGCGGATTTCTGCTTCCTTTTTCCGCTTCCGATGACTTTCGGTTGTCGCGCCCGAGTCCGAAACACAAACATCGCGGTCATCACCTATCAGCTATATAGTTGGTTGCTATGCGAACACGACCAGCAGCAGCAGCAGCTATGAGGGATGCAGCGAGAAGCAATGACTGAGATTTGTTGCTGGCGACGACAGACGACGGACGACGGAAGACGGACAGACGGAGCGCAGAGTTTGATTGATGAAATGCGCACCGTGACAAGCTGCAATGCTTTGCAAGCGTCGAGCGCTTACGCCACTCGCTCTTGGGTTCCATCTTTGCAGCCACGCCTCAGCGTCGATGCTAGTTGTCACAGAGAATGACGCTTGCACGTGTGTGTACTTTAGTGGAACGATTCGGGTCATGAATTGCAGGATGCACCAAAAACAATTTCTAGAAAAAATGCTTTATCTTTATAACTAAATTCACACTGTATATAGAGAGAAATTCGGGCTACATGCCTGACAAACAATGTTGTAGTATTTCGCTTAATTCAAAAATTGTAACTATAGCTATAATACCAAAGCAATTTTTTCTAAGAAATTGTTTTTGCATATCACCTATAGTGCATCCTGTCTGCTATATTTATTACCGGTAGTTTAGCTGTTGTTTCTCGTTTTCAACTGCTGCATTACTGACAGGTTGACTCGGTTATGCCACTCTCATAACTTTTTATCAGAGTTTATTTTTCTGCCAATGCTTTAGTTAAGATTTGTCAATTGTCATCTCGGACAAAAATAGAAATGATATTGAGTGAGTAAAATTAGCCACTATACCAGCATAAACTTCACCATTTACGGAGAAAAAAAGCAAGGAAAATTAATCAAATACTTTATTGTTTTTGAGGGTTGTCCGTAACGTCATAACGAATATTTGTTAGGGTTTACACGACCGGAGGCGACCCTGGGGTGATCGCAAACAGCGATTTTTCAATGGCTTTAGTTGCCATGTGTCGGTGTATAGCAACGACTTCGTGCCTTCAATTAGCATTAATTTCCCGCTAAGCTCTAAAAGTCTAAATCTTCATATAGTCTTATACCAAGACGCTTTGACTGCAGTATCGCTGATCGCTGACAAGTGTTGATCTGTCTTCTCGCTCTCAAGTACGACATGTGCCGAGTGTCGACCGCATAGGTCAACTTGCAAGTTTAGTTGCGTGGAAAATTAAGTTCGTGCAGGGTTAACGAGACCATCTTGCTTTCACGAACGCCGACAGATTGATGTAATTTGTCGCCGTCTTTGCTAATTTATGCAAAATTATGCATTTATTCGCGGAGACACTATTGCGCCTCCGCCCTAGCAATAAGTACAACATTCCGGATAAAGCGTTAGAATAACATGCACGCACATCCCCATACAAACACAAGAAATAGCTTACAGACTGTTGGATTAATGATTCGAGTTAGCTCAACAATATATTAAATTTTGTGTGTTCTTGTTTTTCTGTTCGTTTCGCCTGTTTTGATAAGTTTAACAAGTAGCACAGCACAGTCAACTGCCGATTATGACGATTTTGACCAAAAATTTTCAACGTGCCTTCTATAGCAATGTTAAATAGCTAAGCAACGAAATATAAGTAGGCCTATATTCGTCCACGCTTGACAGCAGCAAGTTGACAAAGTGTGTACAATTTATACTAGCTAGCTATTTTGCAATTGCATGCGTTATATTTTGTTGTTACTGGATGAAATATTCACTGGTCCCAGCATGCGATTTATCGAAAAAGACCACGGCAATTTATCTGCCTAGGCCCTATTGAAGGAAATGTAGACCTAGCTCAGTCATTTCGTTTGCTGCATGTGCATAATATGCATTAAATGCATTTCTGCATCAAAGCGCGGGGCGCCTGCCCGCAGATAATTAGAGATGCTCGTACTCGTAGCCTAAAACTATACCGAGATAAATTCACTGCACAGAGAGACCAGAGTGATGACGACGGCGACAGGGATTTGGCCCGCAGCAGAGCAGCATGTAATTAACGCTACAGCCAAGCAGCAGCATCTGAAGCAGTAGCAGAGATGCAGAGATTCAGGCCTTTCATTCTCATTGTGGCTGCTGATGCTGAACTTTTTTAACGTCGACTGACCGCTGATAGACTAGTGATAAGCCTACTTTCATTTAGTGAGCAGTGAATATCATCATTCGAAAATCGGTATTATATTAGTTCGATGTCGAACGTTTTTATGCTTAAATAAGCTGCGTTATCTTCTAAGCTACTTTCGCTTTGGCTATTGACTAATGAATAATGATCTCTTTAAGCATCATGTAATAGTAGATGCAATATTCAATTAATTTAACAGATTAACCGAACCGAGCACAGTGCTAAACAAAAGTTTAGACTGATTTCAATATGTAACAAATCATCTATAAATACATCACAGCACTAGTGTAAACAGCCGCAATAACCTTCTGCAATATAACATAATTTGCAATATTATGTAAAACAAATACAATTAGGCCCACAGTCACAAAAATGAAAAAGTAACCAATTACAATTACAAAATTCATAAAATAAACTCAATATAAAACAGCAGTAAAATAACAGTCCATTATAAATTTACCAAAAACGTTTTTATAAAGTCGAAAGTTTTGACTTTTAACATAGCTATGTGATGCCTTGCTAGCCAACTTAGTCCACCGCATAAAAGACACATCAACTAACCAAATAATAAATAAAGCTATTTAGCACGAATAATCAAAAAAGCATTGATGTTGAAAGCTAAAGGAATAAAGCTTATATTCTATTTGTTATTTAGTTATAATAAATGTTTTTGTGTTTATTTGTATTTTGAAGCCGCTACGTGCGTTTTTTTCTCACAAAAATAGCATAGTTGTTTATTCGATTCAGGTTTCACTTACACATTGTATCTACATTCGCATCTGCGGTTGATTCCTCGCTGAGTACGAAGCCCTGTATTCTCATGCAATAGATGATGTGGGCAGATGAAGCTACTAATTACGGGGTCGAACTGGGCATGGATCTGGCTATTTTCGGGCGATCAGAGAGCTAGCGCGTGAGATGCAGCAGCAGCAGTTGATAAACGATGACGCGGAGCCTGGCTGACTGTGACTGTTGGCCGAGGGCTCTTGCAATGGCGACAGACTGCATCCATGGACGCCAAGCTGTGACAACATCTGTGTAATTAATAGTTGCGCCGTCGACTTGAACGATGTGCGCGCACTCAGCAATTTATTTAACCACACTTCTTTACCACTGCTGCCATTCCACGCAAAGAGGTTAAAGAACTGGCACTGGAATTCCTTTCAAACAGTTTTTTTTACTGTGCTCCTGATTCCTCTTTAAGTTTTTAGTAAATTAGTACAGTGATCACAAGATGTCTTTCGTATCATGAACACTTTCCTTCGCTACTCTAAATTTTACCTTCAAAACACTATTGCTAGTTCTGAGTTGTGATGTAGCATATTGCAAAGCTTTAAAATTTATGGAATTTTTTAGCACTCATTTATTGCACATTGCGTTAAGTGTATGGTTTAAAAATAGCTAAATAATTTTGATGAAGTTATGACGTAATGCAATGCAACTTATTGGCTTACTTTTAGGCCATCCGGCGCTAGTGAATCCTATTACATTTCAAACGGTTTTTCGTAGTTGGTTTACTGTTCTTTGAATCGGAATAAATTTATGCATGTTCGCCAAAGTATTTTAATTACCAGTATTCGATTCAATGACGGCTAAAAAGTAAGCTTAGTTAGTAAAACAATTTTTAACTGACAGCAACCGAGAAAAATAATAGAAAAGCTAGAATTTTAATTAAACGCGTCAAAAATCACGAATATCGATATCGTGAACATTTTAAAACATGTCTACTGCCATTATTATGACGAAATTATCTATTGTTGGTTTGAACAAAATATGAAAAAATGCTAATAATAAACTGTGTTGAGTTGATAATGTTGGCAAAAAGACGACGAAGTCGGCGATGATGATGACGACGACGACAGATCGGATCAAAGACAGAATGACGACAGCAAGTTGCTGAGACAGGCAGGGATTGTGTCTCAGAGAGAGAGAGAGAGAGACGCAGTTTGCTGCATGATCATACAATACAATAGCGTGGCTGGCTGGCTGGCCAATGATACTCGGCGAATGGGGACATGCTCTGCCGTGATCGGCTCAGGTGCACCGGCGAGCTATTGATGGCCTGTCCGTGTCTGTGTCGCTCTTTTGATCTCTGCCCATCGTCCGTCCGTCCGTCGCAACAACTTGTCCTAACATCGGGTCCATGGCAACAGCTGATGCAGCCTGACGTCACAAGTGACCATACAATGACATCATTCACCGACGTCATACATCATCTTTCCCTCCGCGCACTCGTGACACAATGTGCTTCGATTGTACTTTCGTTGTTGAAAGCCATGTTCGCTTTGCCGTTCTGCACACGCTAATCCATACGGTGTCTTAATAAGCGAACGTCTTCACAGTCTCTATCTCGGGCTCGGCTTATCGCGCTAATCCGCCACCACTCGAGCGCGGCGACAGACCAGCCCGCCCAGACTTCACTCACGCAGTTTTTTTAATCTCGAGCCCTTTCGTTCGTCGTCGCCGGCGTCGGTAATGAATTGGGAGTCGCTGGGCGAGATTTTAATTATCATGCAAGCTGGTCTCTGGTCGGTGGGCAGAGGTCACCAGTCAGCAGGGTGCGGGAATCCCGCCGTGTGCCGTGTGCCACACGCGCCTGCTCTGAGGCGACCAACATGCAAAAGTCTGCTGGGTAGACTTCCTAGCTCCGTCGACGATAAATATCCGAATCCGCCGAAATTTTCGCCGCCGCCGCCGCCGAAAATCCGCCGAAAATGCGGCCGGCAAAATCGCCACCGAATTTCTGAAATTCATTGACTGCCGCGAAAAAATGGCTATATAACTTTTGGCCATGCATCTGTTTAGTCTGCCTTTTGTATTCACATCGGCGACGCCGACGCGACTCAACTGTTCTGATATTATTATAAAGTACTGTTCTGAAGTCTAAATTAAACGTTTACTCGTAGACTAATTTAAAACCACGGCACATGCACATTATGTGAACTGTTTTTTGTGTTCTGCAACCTGTCGAAAATATTGAAGCTGTTGTGTGTCACTAAGAAATTAGTCTTGTAGCTGCATTTTAGCCGAAAATTGTAGCACGAACAGTCGCAGTTTTTTTGTTTGCGACAACATTTGGCTAATCCGAATATCAGTCGTATTTTTGGCTTAGCCAGATTTATTATTTTAATCCGGTTAAAAGGTTGTCAGATGCAACGAAAGACGGTACACAACGGCGTCGTGCGATAGAACAGTAGCGGGAGCACCAAGTTACAGATTTCCGACAGGGTGCTCAAAATTTTAACTTTTTCCGCTAAATTTCCCAATAACGGGTATTTCCAGATTTTGCATTTTTGGACGGAAATTTTTTTTCGACAAGAACAAGATTTTCGGACAATTTTTCGACAACCAAAAAATTGAGGAAAAGGTGGCAATTACACCTACCTGCTCCCTGCTTCGTGTGTGGTCCTTGAGACCTGCGTGCATGATGACGTCGATAACTGACGTAACACCTGACTGATTACGGACCAATCGCTGGGCACGTGTGTACTGCGCATGCGCGCTCCGTGGGACGTCGTGGGCCTACGTCATCTCATCCGCGCTGCTGCTTTCAACTTTCTTTCCAGCCTTCATCTTCATCAACGTCGTCTGACAACAGACGAGCTGAGCCGTGCGAGCGCCGAGCCTTGAGGCGTGGATACGACGACGCAAGATTTCACGGTATAGCGAGCACCACAGTGTCTGTCCGTCCGTCCGTCCGACCGTGTGTCAACACTTAAGCATGGTTTCCATCCAACGTAAAACACGCAACGGACGTAACGCAACGAACACAGGTGACGGAGCGAACGCAACAACCGTTTTCATCCTTACAGGGATTAACTGAAAATGCCGGACATGCAATTGACAGACAATATATGTATCGTTTGGAAACACATTACATTACAATGCAGTGTGCAATTCTTTTCGAAACAATGGCAAAACACAAGTCACAACAGCAAAGTAAGTTGTATAATAGGCACGTATATATGTTAAAATGCATAAAATATTACGAAAACATCATCTTAAAATTGGCTACAGGGGATCAATGCTAAATCGAAGTCTACACAATCTACACGGTGTTTCATATAAAGGACCCTTTTTTCTTTCTTTCATAATTCACTCAAATGATGATCAATTTACATCAAATTGTTACCAGTTGTACCTGAAAAAATACCAATTTAAAATATTTTAACAAAATATGACGGTTGATTAAATATTCTTTGCTAGTCGTCACGTAACACTGACGTCATAATGTGTCACGGGTACAAGCTTGCTAGTCTCAACTGGTGCTGTCAGTTGCTACCCTGCTCCAATGGTGAAAAACCCGGTTCATTGATGACAAATTCATGAAGTTTTACAGTTGCAGCCACAAAAAAATGCGCAAAGCAATCGCATTTACGTGTCTGTTGGAAAAATTGGATTTTCACATGTTCGAGCAAAACAGTGCACTAGCACACCGAGCTTGCAAAATAGTTGCATTTTTGGATCGCGAGACGCCTGATTTCATGCCCCCATGTTACATAGTGCTGACACGATAAACAATCTTCATCAGCGAACCAGATTAAGTTTACCATCAAAGCAGGGTTACGACTGACAGCACCAGTTGAGACAAGCAAGCTTGTACATCACGACACATTATGACGTCAGCATTACGTTATGACTAGCAAAGAATATTTACTAAAACGCCATATTTTGTTAAAATATTTTAAATTTGTATTTTTTCAGCCACAACTTGTAAAAATTTTGTGTAAATCGATCATTATTTGAGTGAATGATGAAAAAAACAAAAAGGGGTCCTTTTTATGAAGCACCGTGTATAAACCTGCTCAGCCATTTGAAACATGTCTTGCATTTTTATGTCCGTCAATTTCACGTTAGGCTTTTTTTTGTTTTGCCAATTTGCCTAAATTTGTTCTCCATTTTATGTCCGTCATTTTTAGCGCCCCCGAACCACCCTTTACAGTTTGGCCGTTGCGTCAGCTGCGTTTGTTTCACGTCTGTTGCACACGTTTGTTGCGTACTTGTCTTGCATTCATTGCGTTTGCTACGTGCTTTCTTGCGTTCGTTGCGTACAACGTTCCGTGCCAAAAAAAACCAAAACGCAAAGATGGAAACGATCGTTGCGTCCGCTGCGTCAGCTGCGTTGCGTACGTGCGTTACGTTGGATGGAATGGAAACAACGCCTTAGCTGGCTGGCTGGGTGACTGGTGATGACACAATGTCATCAAGGTGATACACACGTGCCGTGTTATGCCACGCGGTCACCGACAATATCGCACCTAAAGGCCCTCCTTGATTACAGCATGCGTTTCCGCCCACCCGCAGGGTAATTCAGTTACGTAAAGTCCATCACCAGCGTATTTAGGCCCCATTAATATGTGTGACTTTATCACAAGACACGGTCGTAAACAAAAACACCATCGCCAGATTGAAAGAAGTCAGAAAAAAAACCTTACGACTGAACGTACAATTTACGACGACTGGAGAGACTATTTTGAATGCCAGTTTACGACAAAATTGGTTTTTCTGCTGAATTGATTTAGACTAAAAGCTGGAAAGCTCAAGAAACTGTTTAGAAACAGTTATTGTCAGTTCGAGAAGTTTTTGCAACCGCGTGCAGTCGGCAACGGCCCGCTATAGTGACCGTTGCGGTTAGCTTTTACCGGCAAAGGCCAGACTTGTTGATACATAGGCCTATTTGGCTTGTTTTGGTTTTTCAGGTAGTGCGGAAACACACATTGAGTGAGGTGAGAACTCGAACAGGCATATTTTGATAGCCAGTTATGTCGAAAATAATTGTGCCAAAAATATTAAAATCTGTTAATTCTTAATAATTAAAGTTAAGGTCGATAATGTCGGCGATGTTTTTTCGGGCGTTTTTGTTCAAAGAGCATGTTTCGCTTGTTTTGCGTTTTTGCAGGTAGTGCAGAAGCAGACATTTGGTTAGGTGGAGAATGAAAGGCTCTTTAATTGATGGCCAATTTTGTCAGGATTATTCATACCTAAAATTATTAAAATTGGATAATCCTTCTTCAAGTTACATTTTATTCATTAAAATTTCTAATCACTGATCGCGTGAAAAAAATCGTTAAATTCTGCAGCATGCAGATCTAGTTTTTTTAGTCGTTTGGAAGCAGAAAGCGGTACGGAGTAGACTGCCATGGGTTGTGGCTTTAGTAGGGGCCTATACTTCGCATACAGGCGGCCACTGCGACGACGACGACAACAATGCGACAGTCGCAGAACTGTTGCACGACTGTTCGTGCTTTTTTTACGACTCAGCTGTCAATAGCGACACACACACACGTTGACCTTTGGCTCGTGCTCGCATAATACCACCTCAGACCATGCAGACGACTTCTAATCAACTGTTTCTTCTACACAGAACGGACCTCTTAGCATGACTTCCCACTCTGTGCCCAGCAGCGCGAATGTCTGGGGGTTAGTAGCAGTGATGTCAGGATTGTGAATCAGTGAGGATCAGATATAGTGATAAGTCGAAGTTAACATGAGGACGATGCGTGAAAACAATGGCGTCGTGGCCGAGGGAGGGAAAAAATTATCAACTCCCTAAATTTTGGGCTGTCGGAACATTGTCGAACAATTTGACTCTTGTCGAAAAACTTTTTTTAAAATAGGGGCAAAATTGAAATTTTGAGCATCGATTCGAAGATATAGAACAATCTGTCGGAATTCGGAATTTTGTCGCACCGTCTGTCGGCTTGTCTAGCTAACGTTTTCTATAATCAAAATCGCCAGGGGCTTGTATCCGTATACCTGGTGAAAAATTTGGGGCGAAAATTTGTTAAGGGTTCATGCAAAATTGCTATCATCAGAAGTGTTGCTTTTAGCTCAAAATGCACCACAAATCGTTTGGTGGCTGGGCTCTGCCTAGATCCGGCGGAAGGAGAGGAAGCTAAGGGGAGCTAGAGCGCGAGCCCGATTTTCGATTTTCAGATTTGGGTTGATAGCAGTGGCGTATTTAGGATTTGGCAAAGGGGGAAGCCAAGGCGAGCGTCAGATTGATCCGTTGATCGTCGCCGATGTCGTCGCTCGCAAGCGGTGCGCCGAGTCTTTGGCGTTTGACATCGTAAAACGTATGAGGTATGACGCTTTGCCATTGTCGTCTCCACTCGCTAATGACTAAGCTGAGCTCATAGTTACGTTTTGTCTGTCCCTGTCTGTTTGTTATACTATACGGCTTGCGGCTGGTTTTCAAAAGCGTTCGACGACGCCAGGGCCATATCAGATGTAATCTCACATGGCGATGTTAATCGCATATTGTATCGGTATGAAAAAAGACCATCAAACATTGTTGAATATTTTGCAATTCTTGCTGGAAAATGGCAAAAACGCACCTTTTCATATAAAGTCGCCTGTAAAAAATTGGTCAGGCCAAAGGGGGGCATCGCACCATGCCCCCCTTAAATACGCCACTGGTTGATAGAAACCATTGAATATCGTATCCCGCGCTATCGCAGTCTATGCCAGACCCAATTCCCAACGCGTTACAGAATCGTAGGCCTATGTAGCTGCGAAGTCGATGAATTTTCTACCGACTGAAGAGATGCGAGGCGACTAAAGCAACCAGATGAGACTGCGACTCGACGGCGACGCGACGCGACGTACGTACGACGCTAGCGACCTCTTGCTGCCGCTGCTAATTCGTCTTGTCTACCACCACCACCCCACTCACTACTAACTGGAGATGCGCAGTATTCGGTTCGTTTTGGCGCATGAGTTTAGTTCGTTTTTTCACAAATACGAGTTATAGCATATGCCTAGCTGCCACATTATGCAAAGTAAGACGAAGTGCGACAAGTATTAATATAGGCCTACAAGTATAAAAGTATTGACTAGATCGGCAACAAATTTGACACAAATCAACGTCAGTTCATCATTCTCAATATAAAGTCGTAATTTATTTGAATCAACTTTGGATAAGAAAATGGCGCCATCTAGCGAATGACAATAATTCTGTCGGCAAGTCATTGGCGCGTGTAGTGTCGCGACGCGCTCGCTCCAAGTCTTCAGTAGGTTGGGCCGAACATCCGCCGATAAAAAGAGGGTTTCCACCTACCTAAGGCCTATGGGGACGTTTGTATGGCGTGTTGCGACGTTTAAAGGTTCACTCGGTGTACTTTAGAGCAAAATTATCTTGCATGGGAGGTTTGGTACGCCTTATTGCAAAATTTGAAAATTTCAACGTCACCTACTTTTTCAGTTCGATTGTGAAAAACTTGACGTAAAGTTACAGCGGTTTAAAACTTTCGAATTCACTGAATTCCTGTAGACCCAAATTGTAAATAAGTAAGTAAGCAAGTGATTTGATTTGTATAGCGCCATAATCGTTGTAAATGTAGATTAGTGTCGGAAAAATTATGTGAAGGCCCCACGATTTCACCGAACAGGACCTAATCCGGCCTGCTGGTAAGCGGCTTACGCGTCAATTAAGAAAGCAACTATCTGAGCAGAAAGTAATCCGCCAGAAGTCATCCTCTTTCTCTAGCTCCTTCTCTCTCCGTCTCTTCCTTTCTGAGACATTCTAGCGTGGCCTATAGTCTCAGTGTCTGACCACTGAATACCAGAACACAGGTATGTCGCTGCCTGCTTGCGAGACCCTACAAGCGCCTACCTGTACAGCGGCTAATTACTGCTCTCACTGCAAAATAATCGGATTGTGTGTGCACTTAATTTTATAACGAAAAATGTTAAATACGAACGCAATATTCATACAATTTAAAACAAACGTGCCGTTTACTTCCTAATGCACGGTGCCACAATACATCTATAATATTGATACCGTTAACATTTTGTAATATACTGTGTCCACAAGATGCAGAGTTGTGCCAGTTGTGGTTATAGTTTGAGCCTGGAACCAGATCACTTAGTGCTTTAGGATTATTAAGCTATTATACTGATAACTCTTTGGCAATTTTATTGCTAAGTGTAGTACACGTGGGACGAAAAAATCGTAAAAATAGTTCCATATCTGATGCTTGTGGTTACTTTTTATCGTGCAATATCAGACAAACGTCAACGCTTGAGCAAAACGTTTCTTATTCACATCGAATTGGTAACATAATATACGAACGAGTGCACCGTATTATCACATATTTTCAATAGTGAACCACAAAAGATAATATAATTTATTTGATGATTTCGACGTCGCTCTTTTTAATGATTAGCCAAAATTGCGGACATGCGGTGACAAACGAAAACCATTTATTTTCGGTTTTAATAGATATCCAAATGAAAAACTTCTCTAAATTTATTTTCAAATAAAATACGTTTAGTAAAACATTACAGCTACGTTGCTAAATAACTACCAGACCGTTTCAACTGTACAACTCATATAAACGCTAACTCCTGCATCTCTGAGAAAAATTCGCAAAAGTCCATTATAACGTCGAGACAGGCGAATCAAATTCAAACGGCGAAGCTCTACGACTAGAATTCAGCAAAGAATCGTCTAGTACACCGCAATATACAAACGGAGATGTGCGAACTAACGATAAGAAAAACGATGGCGAATATCGTTAGTTCGCGGATATCTTATCAGCAATCGACAGTATCGAATAACGAGTCAGTCAATACCCGTGTCCGTGCATCACTATTACAAAAAATACGTACAAATTTACACACAAATTTACACATTGCGATATGATACACCACTCTTTTGCTATTTGCAGTCTGAAAAAATCGACGAACGGCATATTATTATAGTTTAAGACTTTAAGTTGTTCAACTGCTTACTTATACTGGAATGACGATAGTTCAAGCACCCTATATCATTGACGACCTGCAAACGCATAACTGTTCGAACAGTGACACATATATAGGGCCGAGGGCCGAAGTGTAGCCTATACTAGTAGAAATATTTTGCGCTATGCCAGGCCTACTCCCCCGATCCATTCCTCTTTTGATTGATTTGCATATTTTTGTTATTTTTTACTTTCTATAAGGGGACCAGCAGAATTGCCAACCCCCCATAATGGCTGCGGAGTGTATATCTTTAAACATACAAATGATAGCCTGAAATCATCGAATGCAAAAACGCTAATGTGAGTTAGCATAAATAAGTATCAGCCTGCTGTTCTGTTTTCAGCCTAAATTGTTTATGTGATCGCAGCACCCCATGTCTCCTGCGGTCGCGCCATTTTCAGACAGGTCTGATTTCCATGCACTGAGAATGCAGAGACGACACGACGAAATCATCGTCGTCGTCGCTATAATCAGTTTGGTAGTCGAACTGATTAGCAATTCGCATGAACACACGAGGCATTATGTCGTGCGTATAGTGCACGGGCCCTACGTGCACATGGTGGGTTCGTAACTTGAGCCGAAATCACGTGAATTCCATCAGCGACTGTTTTACGCATACATCTGACCATATACGACGACATTACGAACATATAGTCGTGGCCACCAAAGCGAAACCAATATTGCTAACCAGTTCGATCACAACGACGTCACGACTGACTAAAGCTAATTACATCCATTTCAATGCACGCAATGCCACTGCGTATTTTTGGCGTATAACTTAGCGTCGCGTTCTTAGCGTACGTTGAGTTCGTTGCGTTGCGCTGCGTCTGTTGCGTGTTGCTTTGAACGAAAACTAGGCTTTGGGCGCAAAAACTAGAGTGAAAACAGAGACGTGAGACAACAACAACAATATCAGCAACACGACTTTAAGAGCTAAGTGCCATAGACTGGGCTGCTACAAGCACTCTGTTCCACAACGCAATCACTTTGTCAATTCGGTGGCGTCGAGGGTTAAGAAAGTCCAGAGATATATAGCTACAATTTTATGACATGCAGCCGGAAATCTCCCATAAATAAAATTAGGGGTGCTCAAAATTTCAATAATGTCCGTACTAAATTCCCCGAAACGGTGGACTTTCGGCCCCAATTTTTGTACTTTAGACAAAAATTTTTCGACAAAAAGAATTTTTTGGACGTAAGAGTGGCAATTAATCCTCCTAGTCCTCGCCCTGCGACAACAACAACAACTACTACTACGCCACTGACCACAATAATAAACCGGTGGTAATGAACGAAGGATCACTGAAGCCACAGTTTGTTGTAGTCTCCTGAGCGTTGTCGTCGTTGCGTGTCGTCGTTGCTGTAGGCCGGGGCAGCAAAGTTGTGTCTGGCGACTATGTGAACGGACGGGTCGAGCGTCTGAAGGTGAGGAGACACCGCAGACTGCAGCGTGACGTCAGCAACAGACGACCGAACAGACGACATACAATGAGAGTCTACAGACACATCACACACACGCACAAAGGTGTAACAGTAGGGTGTCCGACTTATGATCGAGAGGTCGTGGGTTCCACTCCCGGTCGGGTCACTACAAAGTGGTCACTGCTGGGATGGGTGACTGTCGGCGGACAGGTAAAGAATCTAAGTATATAACCAACCACCCAAGTCAACTCAGCCTTTCATCCCTCTGGGGTAGATGAATCGAGTACCGGCCTGTCTGGCGGGGGTTAAAGCAGGGCACGTTCACCCGTGTCGCCGGTGTCGGGTGGCAGTTAACACGGTGTGGCTGTGATCTCATATGGCAGATGACGCTTCGTAGCTCTGTGATGAGTTTACTATAATAAGAGCCACACACCACCTTTACTTTTAAAACTTTTTTGCACATCAAACGCGTGTACGGTGTAGAGGAGATACATCTCAGACCTCGGACCTACCTCGCCGATCACATCACTCCAGCCATCGAAGTCGCATCTCGACATAGGCTACGTTCCGCCATTGGCTCATTGTACTTCGCTGTCGGCTCAACACGTACGGCCGTCGTCAAAAAATGCAAAATTCGAAGACAAAAACGCCGTTTTTGAGAAATTAAAGGGAAAAATCGAAATTCTGAGTACCCATAGTTTCCTTTGTCGGAAATTTGCAACTGTCTGACAGAATTCTGTCGGAAATTCGCTGCAGTGTCTGACGGAAAACTGCAAATTTTGCTCGCCTAGTTTTTTAACCCACGACGGACACCGCTTGTTCTAACCCATGAACCTCGTTGGAAGAACTTTCATCTGCATGTTGGAGTCTTCCGTCTCGAGTTGACGGATGAGCAGTTAGCGCTTGTGAGTTCTCATGTGTGAGTAGAGTCCGATGGCGGCAGCATATCCACGTCCACCGATGGTACAGTTCTGAAACAGCGAAGTTGTCGTAACATCAGCCTTCCTCTTTTTTCTCTTCAGTTGCAGGTCTGAGATCCGTTGATGTTCGAAATGGGATACTCCCAACTTGCAGGAGCTTCGCCACAACAATCGATCTTGTGCAGTTGTTTCCCAGGTTGCTAAGTCGATGTTGCACAGCTGTAGGTTTTTCTTCAATGCATCTTTATACAGTTTAACTGGATGATCACATGGTTTGTTTCCAGATGCAAGTTGGCTGTAGAAGATGGCCTTAGGAAGTCGTGTGTCGGACATGCGAACCAGATGGCCAGACCAGCGAACCTGTGTTTGTACAAGCATGGCTTCAATTCCAGTCATCTCGCAGTGTGCTAAAACTTTCGTGTTTGGTATTTTGTCTTGCCATTTTATGTCAGTTATCTGCCTCAGACATCTGAGATGGAACTTGTCCAGGCTGTGTATGTGACGTCTGTAAATGGTCCATGTTTCACAGCTGTACAGAAGGATGCTAAATACAACAGCATGAGAGACATCGATTTTGGTTTTGAGATGCACCCCGTCTTCATTTCAAAGTCGAATCCTTAGCTGACCAACAGCTGCACTCGCCTTTGCAATGCGGTGTGTGATCTCTTCGTCCAGTGATCCATCAGATGAGATAATGCTACCAAGGTAACAGAACTTGTCAACGAACTGTAGGGGCCCCTCTAGATCTTAGGCAAACCTCTGTACTCTGGCGACGCCATAAACATCAAGGTCAATATTCGTATAAGTTTGTCATCGGGCTTAAAAACCTTATTGTTATTTTCATACGGACAACTGTTTACGGTGACCAAAATAACAAACTATCAACATGTGCGTCAAATGTGAAATAAGCAAATAACACAACTTTAAAATTATTTAATTCACACAGCAGGGGCAACCAGGGGCAACTGTTGACGACGTTGCCGTTTCCAGGTGACGAAGTCCAAAATCATTCTGCTCATTCAGTCAAAATACACACAGAAATGGAGCAGCTAGCTAGCGAACCTGCGGCTTCCCAGAATTCCACGGTGACAAGGTGCGCGGCGTCTCGTAGCCAATCACGGCTCTGATAGAACCGGTCGCAGTCCCACAGAGCGACGTGAGAGTCGGGCCGACCTGCGACGTAGACGACCACCCGTACGATGCCTTGCCGACCTCTCAGCGCAGCCCGCCACCACCCACGTCGTCGGCGAGGCGACCACGACCTGTCAGTGTCTGTCAGAATCTGTGTCAGCCGGATGACGACAGGGTCGCCGTAGCGCGCGGCCAGGTACGTGCACAACGCTTGGCTGGTGTAGATGTACCGCTGTCCGTAGGCCCCAGTGAAACTGTAGCCTTGTACCACGGCAGTGTCTGCAATGGCGTGACGACCGCCGTAGCGATTCAGCGTCCAGGACATGCGGACAGCACCGCCGTGCAACATGCCCGGATGATAATGTCGCAATGGACTGATGCTGCTTGTGTCGAGTACCAGCCTAATGACGTCATCGTTGGTGTACTGGCCGCCGTGATGTCGGTAGCCGGGGTACAGCAGTCGCAGCTGACTAAACTTGGGCGTCTCAATCTACACATCACAGCACGGCCACATTTTGTTAGGCACCGGTAGCGTATTTAGAATTTAAATAAAACTATGAAGCCGATCACCAAACCAAACACGTAGATTCTTAGACATTTTCTCGAAGTTCTCACCTTTGCGGGTTTTTTTCAACATCTGCGGGTTTCATGGGACACTGATTTTACACTATACTTTAAACTACTTTCTTCTTACTAGGACACATATCCCCCTCGACTTCCTATTGTTTTTTTCTCAGGTCACTTGAGAGGCGCACGAACTCGGACATTTGAAACAGTGTATAGCGTAGGCCCCTATAGCGTTGTCACTGTTTGTTGCACAAAATTCATAATATTTTTTTTGCTGTCACTCTTAATTAAGCCTATTTCCCTTTAGTTTTCTGCCCGTTTCAAATCAAACCCTGGCGAATGGCGATGCAATTGGCAGGTTTGGTCTTTAAAAGCACACTTTTCCTGTTATTTACAGTTCTTTCTACAGGCAGTGCCTGCGACGGTTTATGCATAGCTTTTAGAGCGCACGTTCTAAAGCGAGCACATCGTCCATTGAATAGGTCGCGGGCTCGTGCTATAGCGTCAAACGAAGAGCACTGTAATAGAATAGTGAATGAAAACTGCAGTAATGCTAGCAGACAGCTAGTCAGCGTAGCCATTGTGTCAACAGGTACAAGCCGATCAAACAATTTTCAACAGTTCAACGTTCTACATGTATAACACAAAGAACGCGTTCAGGATCATCTACAGTTAGCGCACAGTAGTAAATTCCTAACTGATGGAATAAATATATTTTACTAAGAAAGTAATTTAATACATACGTGCCACGGTGATAGTCTGAAAGGTATAGTCTCATTTCACCTAATCCTGTTTCGCTTAATCCCTAACCCTAATCTTGACCGTAAGCGCAGGCAAAATGGGATTAGGCCGCTTAGGCGAAACGGATGGACCAGGAGTCGGTCGCAGTTGCACAAGTTAAATTAACTACTGTACAAGAGTACAACCAGATAAATGGTTAGTCTCCGAAAAAGCGGTTTAAACATTTCTATAGTTAACTAGATGTTGCAGCAATGAAAGCACTCGGAAAGCACTAACACGGTGTAGGCCTAAGTGCAAGTTCGTTAGTGCTCATGAAACCATGCACACTCTGCTCGCAGTCGCACTTTTCACATCTTTCGGCTGCAGTCGTGCGTCATAAAGCAAACGACAATGCATCTATGATATCTGAGCGTGGTTAAGTACGACACCACACTGTTACTCTGGAGTGGCACAAGCCATACTGCGTACTTGCTTACCCACTCCAACAATGCGGACTAATAGGCACGGCACAGGTTGGCGGGATTGTGTTGCACTCTGCGCCGTTAACGAACTTCTCTGACACTTTATGGCACAGCGGCCACAGACATAGAAAAACTACACTTAAGATCCATGCAGATCTTTACACCGTAGACGTCTCGGTAATAAAAGAGACAGGGGGAGAGGTCTATGAGACCCGCAGGCACGCCCGTGGCACACGCAAGACGTATGCGCCTGCGCCAGCCGTAATGACAGACTAGACGACAGACAACGCTTGGCGAACTAACTTACTGCCAAGCACCATCAATACTGGTGGGTGGTTAACGGCGAGGGTAGGGTATCTATCTGGCGCGTGGAACGTGCCTCAGCGTGTCACGATGTCTCGAGAACTCACGGAGCGTGACATAACGGCGACGTAGCGCTACTGCCTACCTGGCTGGCTGTAAAACAAGTTTACTGTGCCGTAATGTGAGTCTCCTATGATCCCTGAAATGCCGTGGCCAGAAATATGAATAGGGGGTTTCCTCTCCCTTTCCATTCCCTTTCCTCCTTCCCTTCGTTCTTTCTCCTCACTTTTCCTTTCATCCTAACCCCTTTCCCTCTCCCCTTTCTCATTTCGGTTCTCTCCAGACGTTCTTCTTCACGCCTTTTCAATGTCCATGTTTCTGAACCATAGATCAATACTGGCCTTACCATTGTTCTGTATATTTTCCCTTTAACAGCAACGGGCATCTTTCTGTCACATAACACTCCTGATAGCTCTTTCCATTTTTTCCATGCTGCAGCAATTTTAGCTGTGGTGTCTTCCTCATTTCCTCCTTGGGTATGGATTACTGAATACTGATTACTGAATTTTCCACTTGTTTTAGAGCTTTCCCATTTTTATCCGTAATCTGGAGTGACTATGCTGTCCTTGCACACACCATATTCTCCGTTTTGTCCGCATTTACTTTAAGGCCTTTTCTTTCTAGAGCCTCTTGCCATTCACCGAATCTTTCCTGGAGTTTGGCCGACGAGACAGCTGAAATAATCAGATCATCGCTTCCCATCGAAGTATAGGACCCTAAAGTTTACCTAGAAGTCTGGAAAAGCCCTGTGAGCTCCCTCAGCTGGGTCTGGGCGGAGGCCTAGCAGAAACTGAATTTGATGCATTATAGCTTTAAAATATGAAATATGTTGGCAACAATTTTAATTATTTTCGTGAGAATCAAGTGACCAATTTGCCAATGCACTTTAAAAGCGTGCTTATTAGGCTCCAAAGGATTTTGCCGCCAAAAAGGCCATTTTTCGTTTGTCAATAAGCGCAAATTTCGTTTAAAATTTTGCCAAAAATCTCGAATTTCGCGAAATTTTGCCATACGAAATTAAGACTTTTTTACCAGTACATAACTGTAACTGTTGCTAGCTAATTCTATAAAGTTTTGCGAAAACTGTTTCGAGGCTTTTGGTTTTCACTTATTTTTTCGTTTGCCAAAAACTTCCACAAATTCCAAATTTCGCCATTTTTTTCGTCATCCGAAATTGACTGCTTCTTATAATAAATAAGCTTCAAAAAATTTTGCCGCCAAAAATGTCATTTTTCGTTTGGCAGAAAAGAAAAAATTAGCAAATTTTGTTGAAATTCGGCAAAAAACAATATTTTCGACACGACCACCAGTTTTCGTCAGTTTTTCGACAAAAACGAAATCCTATGAAGCCTAGAGCTTATGTCTTGTCCGGAGTATTGGGAGACTGTCGGTTCTCTCCCTTTTCTACGCTACTGGATCCTTGAAATGTGCCGGAATGTGGGTTATCGACGGTGAGTGACGTAGCCCCGCCTCCTACAAACTGTGTAGCCCCATCTACAACGTCCGCATGCAGCGAGCGTTGGGCATAAGCGGCAGTGGCGGATTCAAGG